>WLWD01005685.1_pt1 | contig 169631 bp, 119 predicted proteins | sample 6712731 | NCBI WGS metagenome assembly WLWD01 (sample SAMN12718690, study PRJNA576275) | sponge metagenome | isolation source: marine sponge | host: Mycale hentscheli | place: New Zealand: South Island, Marlborough, Capsize Point | collected 2014-11-01
AAAGTGTTTAATTTGAAGAACTTGTGGACATTTTAAAACCAACTGACAGCAGAGTAAATATAATTTTGTTGTAAAATTTTCAGTTGGGGTAAGAAAATTTAAGAGGGGGAAGCTAAATTTAGGGGATGGGGGGAGCGGAGCTGAGGAAATAACAGGGTTCCCATAGTCTGTGTGAAACCCTAGCCCTCTATCATATCCTTCTTTTTCACCATCCCATTACGTGACTATTTTTGCCTGTCCTTTGCTAAGTGATCAGTCATCATGTAATAGTTTTAAGCACACCCCAGTCACACACAAATAAACACATCTAACCTTTTGTCACCCACAATAAAACTATGTATATAGTTACTAGTGCACTCCACAGCCTCATTTCATTGTATCCACTTGCTAATTCATTGATTGTAGACTATACTGCAGAGTATTGGTGTGTGCAGCACGTACTACAAATTACACACATTGTCTCATCCCAGCTGTTTTCTTGGTAGTTAACTTACTCTGTTTGTCAAATGACAAATAGGGTTGTCACCACCACGTTACCAAATCTTTTGTTGAAAAATAAATCTAGTAGCGTAGTGTAACACACACTTTTCAAAATCAATAGGGAATATATTTTTACAAAGGTCATGTGAAATATAGTACATATCTTTGATGTTGTTAGTGGAAATGTATCAGTTAGAAACACTAGAGTTGTGTGTTGTTAAGATAAAATCCTATGTTTCTACTCACCACTGGTGCCCTCTGGATGAAGCTCACTCTGTTAGAAATGGCCATGTATATACACATTACTTCATCTATATTATTGACTTTGTAACCTGTTATATGCATGTTAGCAAAACCAATTAATGTTTTTCACTAGAAATGTTAGATGGAAGACAATAAAGAGAGAACAAAATAACAAAATAAGGAAATTAACTTTATTAAATTTTTGAATCTTCAACTACTTATTTACTTGATAAGCTGTCTCTCACAGCCTAAACAGTTCTCAGCTTTTAGGTCCTTCACCTGAACGTATGTGGGCTAAGTTGGGACTCACAATTGATGATGTCACTAAGTGCTAGCACAAAATGGGACATTACCTCTTTTTTGACCTTACCTTTTCCACTGTGATAGCCAGCTAGAATTCACACTCCCCCCCCCTCCCATTAGTGTGCAAATTAATGTTATAATTATCTGGTTATTTTGTGAGCTAAAATTTATTTAAATATATAATGAAAGTACCTTTGAAGTTATTTGTGGTATATCTGGTGGATTTTGCAACTACTGTGGAGCAAATGAGTATTACATAGCCAATAATTAAAGGATCTGGTTATGGCAATCCATTATTTAGTCATTATGTAATGAAATGGAAGCTGTTGCTTCTTCAGATACTTAATTTTTTTCTTCTTATGCTCCAGTATTGCTACATAAGGGTTGGGAGGATGCTTTATTTTAGACAGGTACTCTTTGTGTATATACTTAATAATTTGCAACATTGAAAAAGAGCTTTTGTATTTTTAGTGCCTAAGATTTGCATTGCTAAAAAAGTTTTTAGTTAGGTTCCTATGTTTAAAATAGGTGGCTGTAAATGAAGCCATGTTGGGAAGTATTGAAGAGGTGCTAGAGTGTGTCAGGAATACAGACATCTTAAAACCTACCAAGGAAGCTGCTTGGGAACTACTGGCTCTACTTCAAGGAAACCACTCACTAGGAACAAAGTAAATCTCAGAAATCTGATAAGTTGCGGTGGTGCGCATGGTCGAGAGGGTTATAGTAGTCATCTTGTCTGTCTGTCTGTCTGTCATGCTCTGATTTTGGAGATTACTGACAATTAACCGTTTTATGTACAAACTTACTCAGGACGAAGATTTGGGACCTTTTATTGTGCTACTTTTTTTATTTCAGGCTAAATTGTTGAGAAAACGCGAAGCTTTCAGCTCCGCATTGGTACCAGCTTTTATGGGTAATGCCCCCTAGCATCACATTTAATCACATGAGCAAAGAATTTCTTGCAGCCAGTGGTGTAATTTGCTTTATGCTCAGAGAAGTTAACGAAGTTTAAAGAAGTGAAGTTTCGCTTTGAAAATGTATACCAGTGAGTATTTCTGGCCTGTTTAGCTTCTTCTCTTATGAAGACGGCGTTTCCATGTACCATTTTCATTGCTCGAGCTATACTGATGCCTCATTAAAATGGCTAACAAATTGCTTGTTCTTTTGGAAGGACATTATATTGCAATAGCTTGGTAGTGTTTAATAGCGCTGAGGGTTTGCCCCTTTGGTGCTTCATTTGTTCTAGTTGGTGGAGGTGGTGTAGTTGCTGTCACTTTTCACTCTGTTCTTGTGTTTGTCCAGTAAATCATTGCATGAGATATCCCAGGAGTTGGTCGAACTTTGTGATCTGAAGTTGATTGCGATTACTGATGGCAGCCAAGGCAGTATCCTGGCTAATACAGACAGTGTAAGATTATGTATACAGTATTTTGATATTATAAGATAACCTAACTGAACATTTATTGAAGTGAGACTTATTATTCCTTGAATGCTCCGCAGTGTGTCACTAATACTTATTGCACGAGTCAGCGTACAATAAGGGGAGTCAATTCTTCACATGCCAAAGGAATGAAATACAAGCATGAGAGTAAAATATGCCCCATATTGTACGACGAGTGTGATAAATTGTTTATTATACATTGGATATTTTTCCAAACCAGTAACATTCAAAGGCAACTCCGTACTCAAGGGAAACATTGAAGGTGTAGTTGGTGAGCGAGTGGAGTGAGCGAGACACTCTCAGGGAATGCAATTGAAAATCGGGGATGTTTGTTTGTTATATGCATGTGGACGTATTTATGTCATTTTGTACTTAAGTTTAAATAACGTGACTTGATTTTGTTTCTTTTCTTTCTTTTTTTCAATTCAAACAGTTGCGGGGAGTGGCTACTATGGCATGGAATGCCTTTACCGTATATACGCAATTTAAAAATTTGACTATGTCGACTATATTTCAGTAGCTTGAATGTTTGAAATCAATTGTTTAACAATAGTGTAGTTTTAGGCTCGCTCGCCATTTGTGCTCAAGCATACCACTAGTATATATATTTATATTTATATTATTCAGGCCCAGTGTGTATTATATTGTGTGTATGTAGGTGGTGACTGTTGAGGCTCCAACTGTAGACAAGGTGATAGATACAACTGGTGCTGGGGATGCTTATTTAGGAGGTTTGGTGGTAGGCCTTCAAGCACTAGGAATGCCCTCTGGTGTTAAAGATTTAAGGTAGTTCTAAAGTACTAATTCTTTTTATAATGTTTAATCCTTTGAATATTGTAGATCTCTTGGAACTCTTGCCAATGCCTATGGAGCTGCATGTACACAGACCGTGGGAGGTGTTCCGGTCTCCGACTCTCGGTAGATGCCCACACTTGCTATATTATACCTGATGCCATTGTGTAGTCTTGTGAAGTGGGAAGAAATTTAGTCTCAATGCTTTTAGCTTGATGGAAATTGCCTAAGCAATTAACTCCTGATTAATTAAGCCCTTATCCACAGTATTTTAAAAAGCTGAACAACTCAGGCAGGGCAGGTGTAATGTGAGGGCATTATATGCTTTGGCTTTAAAACCATAAGTTTTGCTGTGTGGTAATTTAACCTGAAATTTGCACGGAAGAGTCCTTATTATGCAGATCACCTTACCTCTGACGACAGCGAGCGGGCATGCGCTTTTATGCTGTGCACGCGCCGCACCCTAACGGTTAGTTGTGGGTGGGGTTGACCTGAGCTTTGTGGTGGTGACCTTTTTATAGGCGTTTTGAGTAGCTAATGCCGCGAAACTCGGAGGGGCTTTAGTAGTCTGGTGTCAGCCCTATACACCAACTTGTACTGGCGCACAAGAAAAATGTCACGCGATGTGACGTCATAATGATATTCATGATCCCTAATAGGGGTTGGGCTTATTATAATAATATCCGCGTACGATTATTTCGCTTACTGCACAACTTCTTGTCTTGCAAACTTGCTGACCATGGCTTCTCTGTCCAGTTGCTGTGGCTGTGGTAGTAGGCTGGATAAAGGAGGCAGAAGGAGTGTCAACAACTCAACTATCGTTATGAACTCCTGGAAGCAATTTTTGGATGTGATTGGCAAAAGTTGTGATATGGAAGATGTGTGGATGTGTAGGAAGTGTTTTCTGGCCTATGAGAGATTTTGGGATCTAACGAAGGAGATTACCAAGAAGTTGGTTCATGCCATGACAGTAATCACTCAGGACCATGGGAGTTGTAGTAGTGCACCCAACTTGGCCAAGAGACCAAGAATGGACCCTCTCTTAATCCCTCCAGCTCCACAACAACCTACTTCTTCTTCGCCAGATGTTGCTGTAAGTTTTTACTTGCAATAAAGCTGCATTACTAAATGAATTGATTACTATAGGTTCATGTCAATTATGCAAATCCAAAATCGTATTTGCTGACACCTCATCGCAAGCGGTTGGGAAAAGCAGTGGCAAGAAAAAGCCCCAAAGCCATAGCTGATGAGTGCATGAAAAACCGAGAGAGCTACAATCACATAGTAGCCATAGTGTGTAGGTCAATTAGAGAGGAGGTCAGGACAATTGCTTCAACGAAAATGCAGTCTGCTCTCCTTTGCAAGTCAAAGGAGAGTATTTATGGATTCAGATGGCAACCAGTTAAACTGGAATTGCAGACACATGCACCACTGCTTTTGAGGGTTCTGAATGCTGCTACTACAACGCGAACAGAGAGGATGAACCAGGATATCGTTGTTGTCATGTGCTTCGCCCTTATCCTCAAACATCGCAACCCTACAATCAACTTGCTGCAAAAAATCATTTCTTTGATTTTATATTCAGGCCACTGTTCTAAGCAGGTTAATATAATAATGTAATAGTGATTATATTTGAAATTCTGTGTTAATTTAATGTGTAGGTGTATCAGCGTTTGCAGCCACTGAACATCACTGTGTCCTACTCCTCTTTACTACGGTTGTTGGACAAGATAGGCGAGAATCATGATGCCAGAGTGAAGAGTTGGAAGCATGCCATAGTAGACCAGATGAAAAATTCGGAGGTAAAAAAATACCTGCAGAGCTACCAGTTGATAATGTGCATACTAGCTATAGCAAAATATGTTATATATACTATAGGGAACTTCTGGGTTGACAACATGCCAGTACCATGACGTCTCAGGTACAAGTGAGTCTCCAGAACTAGAATCAGATGAATCAGATTCAGAATTGGATTCCGACTCTGACAGTTCATGGAGGTCAGTTTCTCCAATTACATCTGATGAAGAGTACTGGAGCGATGATAAAGAGGAAGCTGAATCTGTTGTTGTTGTTGAGGAATCCGAAGTTCCTAGTGGTTCTCACACTCCCCAACCCTCACCCATTCCAAGTCAGCCAGTCAACAATGATGAAGAGGAAGCTGAATCTGTTGATGTTGAGGAATCCGAAGTTCCTAGTGGTTCTCACACTCCCCAACCCTCACCCATTCCAAGTCAGCAAGTCAACATACAGTGTCAGCCAACTTTCTACCGCCTGTGTGGAGACAACATCGACAAAACTGTCCGGCACAGATACATCAGAACAGACTCCCAGGCAGCCTCATTTCACTACTTCCACTCATACGCAGCTGCAGATCGAGTGGATTTTTCCCAGCTCCCTAGTGAAGTTCCATCTGCAGTTAATTTGAGCAATTGTGCACAGGCATTATTGCTTCTTCCATCATTGGAAGATGAGGAGGCTCTTAGAAAGAACTTTAAAGTTCTTATTTCAAGGGTTCTGTGCGACTTTTTGCCATTTTTTAGAGCAACCTTTGATGGCATTGTGACCTGGCATATTCAACATCCTTACTATGATGAAATGTCAAAGAAATCAGATACAGTAAGTGCCTCTTTGTGTCTGTTTCTTGCACATCAACACCTCTCTCCACTAGTTCTTTTGAGTATTTACATTGTATGGAAGTGTTGATGTCTATAGGCTTAAAATAGAATATGTGGTCATGACTGTATTGTGGGTGAAATGCTGTGTTAGCTAATTATTGGTGGCATCATTGGCATGACATTGCATGTGTAAGTGTCAGCCTGTCAATTTGTATACACTGTATACTGCTGAGTCACTAACACTGCTAAAATTGTTGTTGAGCATTAATTATGACATTGTTGCATATAGACACATGAATACCTATATTGTCCTTCTAGCCCATTTTTTTTTGCACTGACTGCAGGTCCCCCTTGGCATCCTACCAAAGAATGAAAACAAGGGAGAGGAGATGGTAGAGATTGTGAAGTATTTGCACCAGTATGTTCCAGTTATTAGGTCTGAGGAGGAACAGCTGATACCCAGCCGTGATGAAACTGTACACATTACCAAGGCGCAGTTTAGTCCAGTGTTATTTGGAGGAGATCAGCTAACTGCAGCACGCATTAGAGGAGCAAAGAAGGCGAAAGTGAGTGATGATGATCCCTCTAACAGAATGGAAGGCATTATACCTGTGGCTGAAGACTGGCACACAAAAATGAACTTTTTAGGAGTAAGTGTTTCAGGAGTAATTATAGCTACTGTTTAATTATTAGTACCCTATCTAATTATTAAGGTTTTATGGAAGCACTACTACTCAACTTCTTCAGCAGGGGAGCATGGCACGCTGTTTCAGCTGAGAAACAGGCTGGGCAGGAGCAATGTTGTTTCAGATCCTACAAAGGATTTTAATGCATGCGAAGATTTCTTCTTGGTCGTGATTTCTGCCTTTATTGTAGCAGCTGCAATGAAGGTACTCAAGATGAAGTCAATCGATGAAATTCCACAGCCTAATACAGCCATTGGGGAAACTCCTGATGAGGTGTGGATGAGGGATGACCAGACTCGCTTGAAAGTTTTGGATGATGTATGTGGTGAAGTAATTGAGAAATTTGTCGAATTTTCCTTCTTCGAAGAATTCCCCGTAGGAAAGGATGCTACACTGAGCTATTCGAAGAGAATCCTGGGATCGGGTTGTTTTTACTTGGAGTATCGTGATGCAGTGAAGGAGGGGGACGGTACACGTGTACTTAGGTGTTGGCGCTACTTATTGCCAATATTTTATGGCACAGGACGTACAAACTACTCCTGTGAAGTTCTCAATATGTTGCACCAAGACCTAACCCTTCCTCCTCGGCTTGCTAGCCAATTGCTTTGGTCACGATTCATCAACACTCATGGTGTTCCAGGGAGAAATATACCCTGCGACCTCTATATGGAGCATCTCAATCGCATAGCAAAAGATGCAATAAGAGCACTTGGTGCAAACAAAACTGAACAAGCAGTTGAGCGGGTTGGCAAGGCCATTGGTACTATTGCACCTTTATTGCAACAGTATGATGAAGAAACTAATGTAAAAAATGTGTCTGGAGCCCACAAGAGAGCGAAAATGAGTAAAGACATCGAAGAAGTGTTGAGTGAACTTATGAAGTATAAAGTCTTTAGCTTAGTTGACCAGAGGAAGCACACTAGCTTTTCATCACCAAAAGATTTGCTACATGCTAAGCCAACTTGTGACTTACAAGATTGGATGGTCAATCGACTCAAGAAAATTGTTCGCACTGCTCATAGCTAATGTACCATCATCATCATCATCAAATACATTGTTAGTCAGTAAGCAAATTAAATTTTTAAAAGTATCTGTTAAACAAAGATAAACAAACTATGCTCACTTTCACACATTCCACACAAACAGTTCTTCATGCATATATCACAACACAAACATGTTCCTAGATCTATATGTGTATAATTATCCATGTCTCCAAATAAAATGTCCCTTCTACATACATCTTGGTTACTTTTATAGTCCTTAATAGACTTGGTAAGCTGGTGAGAGTTCTCTTTGCCATGTAACAACAGTGCCAATGAGGGAAGACCGTCCCTGCCAGCACGTCCAGTTTCCTGAATATAGGACTCAATGTCATCTGGAGTGCCAACATGAACCACTTGGCGCACATCAGGTAGATCCACCCCCATACCAAAAGCTATTGTGGCAATAACTACTCTCAGGTGACTTCCCTTTGTGAATAAATCAAGTATGCCATCTTTGTGCTCCTTTTCTATTATACTTGTGTACATATCTACCAGACGAAATCGTGACAGATCAGGTGCATCTGAGGGCTCAGTAAAATCTTCACCCAACTCATTCTTGAAGTACAGATAGATGTTTGAACACATGTCAAACGACCTTGCATATATAATCATTCTTGGAAATTCTGTCCGGTCATTTCGTAGCCGAGTGATAAAAGGTTCAAATGATTGCTCAAGGCTACTAAAGGTACTCACAGCATACATGATGTTTTTCTTGCAGGGAGAGTAGGCAATAATGTGGGGAGTTTTCATCCCAAGAGTACGGATTACTGCTTGCCTTACTTGTTTTGTGGCTGTAGCTGTAAGTGCCATTACACACACACCCTTGGGTAACAAGCTCCGCACTTCCCCTACTCGACTGAGTACTCTACGAAAAGTATCACCCCTAAAACCATAGCAATCTTTAAAATTAGATAAGAGTAATATAGCATACTGACCATTTGCTTACACAATGAGCTTCATCTATAACTAGGCCTTTCAATCGCTGTGTGTACATTTCACTTGTGAGGACACTTCTCCATCTCTTGCTGCCAATCAGTAATTCAGGGGTGAAAAAGACAACATCATAATTCCCTTCACGAACTCCTTTTTTGACCTCAATATTCTCCTCAGCTCCTGACATGAGAGCAGCAGAAATGCCTTGGGAATTAAACCTTTTCACCTATTTCATAATATTACATGGCCAGCTAGCAGATATGTTAGCTAGAAGAACTGTTAGCAGTTACCTGGTCCTTCATGATGGCTATCAGTGGTGAAATGACAATAATAATAGCAGTGTGGCCCAAGTGGTTGTACACTCTTGGCAAGCATTGGTAACAAAGGCTTTTGCCATACCCAGTCGGCAAGACAGCAAAAACATCTCTTCCCAAAACAAACTTCACTATCACTTCAAGCTGCTCCTTCTTGATTGAATGCCCTAGAGATTTTGCAGCATCGACAGCTGCTGAAGTAACTTCATCCAGTTGTTTCTTGTTCATGTTGCTTGCAGATTAAAATTTTTAGCTCGCCAAATGGCAAATTTTCATAGCACGCGCGTATGATCGATTACGTAAGCTACATATGACGTTGAATCATTTCATTGGCCACGCAAGAATCCTGCTGTGGAGTACAAGTTGGTGTATAGGCTGACACCAGACCCTCTCGCGCGCTACGCGCGCTCGTGGGTCTGCGACGCCAGACTAGGGCTTTAGTGAAAGCTGTTCCTTTAGGGTTGCTGTTGATTGGTACTTGTTCAGTTCTTTCATAGATAAATTTCTGCCTCCAGAGATGACTACACTATTTAATGGAGCTGGGGTTGCGCCGCTCACTAATGGAGATTCAGATGACTTGGAATTAAGATCTGCAGGCTTTTCTCAGTCTCTGGTTCGGGATTTAACTGCCATTAGTAGTGTAGTACACGAATTAGACAGAAGCAGCGTCTCAGAATTCATTGACTATGTGGGAGACTGTAAAGGTCAAATATTTCTTTCTGGTATTGGTAAGTATTAAGTATTGGATATTGAAAGTGTTTAGAATAGTACATCCTGACCATGCAATCTGCTTTATGCTTGGACTATTGAGTGCTGTTTCTTTCTTAGTAAATCATTTGTCCAATGTGGTTTTTCAGAGAGATATTTGTTCTTTTTGAACCTGAAATCTTTGCTAAAATTCTGGAAAGGTTACTAAAGAACCAGGCTCACTCAAAGTTGGACTACACCCTTAGGGCGTATTTCCATTTGAGATCCATTGATGTGCATGGTATGTTGCATTATCTCAGTATGTTGATTTGGTGGAGTGGAATGAAGACTTGTTTGTGATGCTCAGAACTGGTCTAGAAATAGTACATCCCATTGACTTTAATACTTATGAGGTATATGTCATGGGTTGATGTGAAAAGCGGTGTCAGTCCAAGATAGACCTGCATGACTAGGTAGTCTGATGCTCTTGACCATGCACTACTTTGTTTCTTTGGTTTAATGGGCATGGTTTAAAGTTATTTATTTCGTGTATTTAGATTGATATATGTCAAATCAGTATACTCACCAACTCTTGAATATCATCAGATTAACTAAATTCATGCTTGCACGAGGAATTGAGGTTCAATTTAAAACTTATTGTTGCCATGGAGATGTTGTGGAGCAGGTGTGAGGGTTTTTGTAGGTGCTAGCATTGGGGTGAAATCACTATTCATATCAGCAATGTGATATTCGCATGTCCAAGCACCATCAGCAACTACAATGTTGAATGGAGAAGTGTAGTCGTGTAATTTATTAATTTACATAATATCCAACTGTTTTGGTGTTATATAATTTTGTGATGAATCCTGAGCACACTTCTTTAAACCATAGAATAAGTGATGTATGCCTTGTTTGAGATGTTTGTACACCGAGTTCAGTATGCCCTCATTTACTGCTTCTTTGAAAGTTATTTTATTACCTACTAACTGAAGTTATAAATAAAATCTTTATAATTGGTCCATTATCTCTAGTGACATCTGTTGGTAATTTGTAGTCCCCATTTTTCTTTCATAAGGATAATTTCAGTAATTATGAGTACGGTTTCCTTGATGTTATCCTGAATAAGGTATCCACTATAATGTATGTGTTGTGTCGGTATCTTGGTGTGAGTGTGCATGTGTATGCATGTGTTCACTAAGATAAACATTATCTGTGCCTAATGTCTGATGATTTAAAGAAAAGCTCTCTGACACTTTGGTCTTATTTGCATTTCTATTGATTCACTAGCCTATTCTGCAGTCACATGTCCCTCTATTCTGCAGTCTCATGTCCCTATTGTATATTAAAGCCATATTTTAATGTTGCAACCTTATTTCAGACAACATTTTAAGGTAGTGGGTTATCTAAAAAGTTGCCGTTACTGTTCGTTTGCTTAACATTAAGTGGTCTCAAGCGGTAGCAGCTTGACAATGAAGTCTTGTGGACCGGTAGTGATATTGTAGTACACGTTTTGTGCACCGGCGATGTGTGGTTGTTGCTAAAAATGGTGAATGGTCTGACCAGTGTATGTGTGTGTGTGTGTGTGTGTGTGTGTGTAGGTAAATCTGGTCAAGTGGCTCAAAGATTCTCGAGTTCTTTGGCATCAGTTGGCATATCATCACAGTTTGTGCATGCAGCTGAGTGGGCACATGGAGATCTTGGTGAGAGCATACTATGTAGCATATCTCAGTGTGCATGTGCTGAGTGGGCACATGGAGATCTTGGTGAGAGCATACTATGTAGTATATCTCAGTATGCATGGGCTGAGTGGGCACATGGAGATCTTGGTGAGAGCATACTATGTAGTATATCTCAGTATGCATGTGCTGAGTGGGCACATGGAGATCTTGGTGAGAGCATACTATGTAGTATAACTCAGTATGCATGTGCTGAGTGGGCACATGGAGATCTTGGTGAGAGCATACTATGTAGCATATCTCAGTGTGCATGTGCTGAGTGGGCACATGGAGATCTTGGTGAGAGCATACTATGTAGTATATCTCAGTGTGCATGTGCTGAGTGGGCACATGGAGATCTTGGTGAGAGCATACTATGTAGTATATCTCAGTGTGCATGGGCTGAGTGGGCACATGGACATCTTGGTGAGAGCATACTATGTAGTATATCTCAGTGTGCATGGGCTGAGTGGGCACATGGAGATCTTGGTGAGAGCATACTATGTAGTATAACTCAGTATGCATGTGCTGAGTGGGCACATGGAGATCTTGGTGAGAGCATACTATGTAGTATATCTCAGTGTGCATGGGCTGAGTGGGCACATGGAGATCTTGGTGAGAGCATACTATGTAGTATATCTCAGTATGCATGGGCTGAGGGAACTTTATTTATTGATCATTGTTGTTATTTTTTGCTGATGTGTGACACTGTGTTGTTACCTGATTCCACTTCATTTAAATTTTAGCTACACTATTACCAATAGCTTGCCTACCTCAGAAATACATGCATGTATGTGCACATACACTATTTTTTCCCTTCATCTTGTGAATTATCGCCACTGAATAAAAAGGAAGGTGCTAGAGAAATGCAGGTGTAACTGATGTTGCCATTACTCAAGGAAGGGCGAGGTTAACTCAACATTTTTTTGAAATTTCATGAGGTTGTCATTTCTTTTTAAGGGAAAATGTCTCCATTAAGGTCATAATAGAATTCAGGCGGGCAAAACCATTTCAGAAGGGAAACCAAGAGTCCCTTAAAAAACAAAACAATATTCTCCGATTACAGAAAATCCTAATGTTTTTTATTTTAAACTAAACACTGTGTTTTGAAGCTGTGTAGTTGTGCAGTCAAAGCTAGTTGTTTTAGTCACACTCATCTAACATACTATAAATGCACCTGGTGTACTGTAGATATACTAAATACTATTGGCATGAACATGCAGCTGCTAGGGTTACCATATAGCCAACCAATACATAATAAACTTAGTGTGTTTCAGCACTAATGGCAAGCTAGCTTTAGTTAAAAAATAAAAAATAAAAAGTTTAGTAGCATGCTGAAGTCAGTTTACTTACGTTTGATCACACTGGAGGAATGGTGTGTTAATTAGTGACTGTCTAGAACACTTAACAAATTAATTAAGTGCTGTGCAATCCGTGTACTAACATATTAAGGGTGCCAAAGAGGTGCCACAGATACCACATAACCGCCCGTGACCCGAGCCCCACGTGGCCAGCTCTGAATTTCTACGCGGATCAATTAACTTTGGCGCCAAAAAAAATCTACCAGTTACCGCTAAGCAGGAGGACAAACGAGTCCCAGAGCTATAACTTATAACTGTAGTGTACTAGTTTGAAACAGTCACTTCAAATAAGATCCTTCTATTATACTTGCAGGGTAAGGAATGAAGCTGTACTTGTGAAGCCATTGGAGCAGCTTAAAACTCTGTCTCAACCGTGACCAACTCCACCCTGACTGTTACTAGCTCTGACTATTCCACCAGCCTTGTATTCAGACTCGGCTGCATATAGACTCCGTCATCGTCACTTCAGTTCTTTCCTTCGGGATTGCTACCACTATATTCTTCAGCCCTATCACCTACAAGTCTAAATCTTGTGCTGAACTACCCACTCCCACTAATGAGCAACCAACTCCAAGCTACATTGGGAATACGCCGTCACTTCTGCCCCAGGGACTAACTATTTCCAAAGTTAAAACGGCCATCTCACCGCTCAATATTGTATTTCTTATTTTTGTTTACAAATGGGCTCTTTTTAGAGCTGTCACACGTCAATTGATTATCTTACCAATAAATTGTGTCGCGGAGCTCAATGTTATGGGGGGCGGGGTGAAATTGCGAATCAGTTGTCAACTTGAAAATATAAATTGATATTTCGTGGAACTGGATCACTGAATTGAATCCAAATTTTGCGCACAAGCAACATACCCCACTTAAAATAAAGTTACAGAGAGTTGTTTTTTTTAAATAACGCACGAGTAAAACGGCGTGAAAATTTTACTATTTACAAAGAAAAGAATATAGATATTTAGATATTAGAAATATGGCTCTGTAATGTTGCGAAGAAGCCCGCAAGCTACCTCTGGGGGAAAAAATGAGCCCGGTAGCTCTTTCGGTAGCTTCGAAATAACTCAGAATAGTAGCTGGTGTGCAGAGCTGTATCTCCGTCCCAGACGGGTCTTCATTCTTCAAATTTGGCTTGCTGGAGTCCTTAGTGCCCATTCCACCTGTAGCAACGAAGTAAGCCCACAGTACACAGAATAAAGATACAGCAAAAACAGTCAATTTGCGGTTACGTGCCTCAGTTTCCGGTGGCAGGGCACCCTTAAGGGTCCTTCTGGCAACTTTCATACAGAACTAAGATGAGAAAGGAGATGGGCTTCAATTACCAAGAAATTTGAAGAATATTTCAAGGAGGGGTGAGCACCCCCACCTCCCCTTAAATGAACAAATGGATATTGGATAAACAAGTGTTCGCTCTAGTTTATGGCGTAGTTAGTAAGCTCTGGCAAGCTCTAGAAGAGGCTAGGAATACTTGCCAGTTGAGACTCGTGTATGCTTAAAAAGCTTTTGGCGGGCCACATGAAAAATAACTGTATCTAACTAGTTCACTTATTTGTCTACGTAATCCGTGTACTTGCGCAATTCTCGCCATATAACTCGAGCATAGATTATCGAAGAGTTTAGAGGGTTGTGAGTGGGGTCTCCAACTCTGAAGATGTGTATTGTGGGGAGTAAAGCATTCGAAAGAAAGGGTAACTGAACAACTATGAAATAAGAACATGGTCAAAGATGTTTTGCAGCATAATTAATATTACCTATAAAAACTAATTCGGTGACCTCGTGGTATGCTTCAATCACTTCTAATTAGCTTGTATGTCTGGCAAACATGCAAGTGAAGGAAGAAGTTTGGTAACTGATCTATAAAAGTACATTCAGCTCCAGAGGAAACTAGAGCACTGAAGTGCAAACCCTCAGCGCTAGTTAGCTAGTATGATTAAGTGATTTGCAACCTGCAAGCTGGCTCACGTGACAAGCTAGTTTTTAAGGGGCGTTCCCATTACCGTAACGTACGATTGTAGGACTGAAATTCTACTCGCTTTTTCTTGAAAACTAAGTCAAAACTAACAGTTCTGGCACATTAAAGGGACTTACTCTGTTAAGTGCTATAGTTTGATGTCGCTTTCAAAGCCTGGGTAGCCGTACTCTTCGAGATCCCTTGTTGACTGAATGAATGAATGAATGAATGAATGACGGGTTGACTACTATATACCCTCAGGCGCATGCGCACTGAGGGTTAATGACGAGTTGATGCAAGACTGAATAGAAGTACTAAAATCTATACTTATTGGCTGGGACTACTAGCTGTTGACTTAGCAGCAAACTTAATTGTCATGAGAGCTAATATTATATAAGAATGACTTAATGAAGAGTGTTGAGTCAGCATTTGATGCTGGAATAGTTAATAAACCTCTCATAAGCTTAGTTAAAGGTTCACCTTTGAATGGAACAATTTTTCCAACTTCCCACCAGCATCTACCAGCTTGAGGCTTCCCTGTTTCCTTTGCTGTTGTGTAAAGATCAGAAGGTAATAAACACAGTCCACACATTCATCTAAGCTTGTCATGAGATTCTGAATCAAATACATGAAGCTGTAGAAAGTGTTTTGTTAATGACAAAGCCGTGTCTGGTTTGAGTTTTCCTGGCAGAAGTATTTCCAAGTCAAACATCATCAGGCTATCACCAAAAGGAAATTTATGCATAAAGAGGTTTCATAAGAGTCTTACAGCTGCAAAAAAAAAAAAAGGTTTTATTTCATGCTCTTCCATAGTTGCAACAGAAATCCATGTGTCATTCCCTATACCCAAGTTTTCATCTTCCAATTAATCATCAAAACTGGGATGTTTAAATTACCACTGGCAGCTTCTATAGAAGTAGTAGTCAATATTTGCAGCATACAGTGTTACTAAACTGTTTCCTTCAGTCTATAGCTGATAAGTATTGTTTTCATAAGATTTCTAGAATAAAATGTCCATGTGAGGAAGAACAAAGGACAGAAAGTGAAAAAGTGGAATCAGGAAACGAGACACTAAGTGGTGATGGAGCTGTACACCCAAACCCAGTTGAAGAGGTGTTAGTATGACTCTTGGCCTGCATTACTGCTTGTCCAATCGATGCAATTTTTGTAGAAACATCTTTCCCTGTAATCAGACCTCAAGCAGCACTCTCAAACTTGCAGGTAAGAAATTAACTCCATTAATGCTGGATTTCCTAAATCTTTCTGGTCAAGTCCCTGTCACCTCCCCAATAGCTGAGAGTTCGCTGAATCATGTATGGCTGGTGTAACCGTGCTGGAGTCTCTCTGAGCAAGAAATATCCCAGGTTATTCTTCATTGAATGACTGTGGGACATAGTTTGTATCTTTGTTTGCAGTAATGAGTGTATGAAGCCCATGTTTCCGCTGTGCATTGGTATGTATGCTACTTTGGTGATAGTCTGGCTGTTATCCGGGACACAGTGGCTTTCTCTGCTTGCTTTCCTTGAGCTATGTGGGCCAGAGGGAAAAAAATGCATGTATTTTGTTCTGGTTTTGAACATCAGACTGAACTTAAACTTCTTTGAAAAATATTCTGGGACTCCATTAGTGGCCAAATGGTAAAATGCCCAAGTTAAGTGAGTGATTACTCTTTTATTGCACCATGTCTGGAAATTCTTCCCAGAGGAACATTGAGGTATTGTCTTTTCTAACAGTACGAGGATAGTTGAGAAGAATAAAAATCATCCTCCAGGAAGCTAATGGTAGCGTTGATTGAAGTGAGTTAGTCATGTGGAGACAAGGGTACAACTGAATAAAGGGCTCTGTAGTAATACTGTAAACACCCAGTGCTTGTTACAGATATACGGTACATGGATTTATGATCAGTATTTTATTAGCTTAGTAGCATACAAATAATAGTACTTAAATATACAAAACATTTCAGGCATGTGTATGCTGCAATACCTTTGGAGTAACTCTAATAGTATCAATTGGAATCAAGCTAAGGTTTAGGCAATCATTTAAAGACTTTTGCAAGAAAGCTACGGAAGCCCTAATAATGCAAAGTAATAGGCCTACTCACAGGTCTACCTAGTTACTAGTACTTTTTTGTTTTTGTTTTTTCTAGTTGTCAATTTTTATTTTAAACCGGTCATTTTTATATTAAATCACACAACTACTGAAGGCTCTCCAGCCAAAACGTTTTGTGTGTTTATATCATTTTTATGCTGCTTAGCCGATAAATGTAGATCATTAGTAGTAATGAAGATATACGTTAGCTTGTGTGCTTTTCTGGTATTATTGTTATCTTTAATATTAGGTAAGGTGCGTCCAGAGTCAGATGTGGTTCTCTTTGTCTCCCACAGTGGCAATACACATGAGTGTGTGGCAGCAGCCAAGCATTTGGCAGACAGGAGAGTGCCAGTTTTGGTACTTACAGGTGGCAGTAGTAAGTCTTATTTGATTCTTTAAACAACAATGCATACAATACTGTATTAATTACGCCATTCTCGATTCTTTACCCTTTTACTGTCGGAGCTGAGATTCTTGGCATTGGACCACTCTCAATTCTCCGAGGGTTTTAAAATTTTATTTTCGTCAATTATTTAATATACGTTCGTACTTTTTGTTTATACATTGCTGTGACGTAGTACTTCCTATGATGGAAAAAAAAATTAAGTGAGTGCGTTGGTTTTTTTTTTTTTTTATATGGCTACTGGAACACTTGCCATTGATAGTCTGTCTGCCCAAAAACTTTTTTTTTACTACGGGGTTCTGAATCTCAGAATTTAGCAACTAGAAAGTAAATAAGATGCCCTCTCCCGTCTCAACACTGTAGCAACTCTGAGATCATCAGAAATTGAGTTCAGCTTGTACTATTAGTGACAGTAACTTCAAATTTTTAAATTTTCTCTTTGTGGACTAATATACATTTTGTTTAGCATAATAGTAAATTGTTTAGTCTTAATATGCTTTAAAATTTCTTGACAAAAAATAAAATATTCATACGTTTTATATGTTACAAACTGGTCGTCGTCAATGACAGTAAAAGGGTTAAGAAAGGTTAACAAAAAGAAGAGATAGAATGAAGTATTTCTCCATGTTGCAAGTTAAGTAAAGTGTGGGAATCTGGTCATAATTTAAGAGACTAATTATATCTCTTTAATTATGTGAAGGAAACCTTTGTTGCTGTTCTAAACACATTATTACTGTTTCTTTAATAATCACTGGTATGTCCACATTTTCATCCCAAACAGAGACATGTTGCATATTATTTGTGTGTGTGTCAACAGATTCTTCTCTTAAGAGCATCGCTACTAAATCTTTGGTGTACCCATGTCGTTCTATCGAGGAACCCTTTGGCTGTCTACCAACTACTTCCATAGTTGTTCAGGTAATTGTTTGGTAAAATGGTTCTTTCCAGACATTCTGTACACTGTTAATGAAGTGTTCCAGTAACACTGCAAGGAGCGTTCCCACGAGAGGTAGGAATGTATGTCCCGGCCATGCCCCAACACTACACAAAGGGTTACAATATAACACTCTGAGAGGTGTTAACACACAAAAATATATAGAAATAGAAGGGGAAAAAACAACTAAGTAAAACTTGTCTACAAATACATTTTTTACCATTATCACTACTCTATAGCATGATAATGTTTCTGAATAGTCTGGACAGCATGAGAACACAAACTGAAGTGTTTAAAGTTATCATTATTGACTATGAAAAAAAAAGTCAGGTGAATAAAATTATGCTCATATTATAATGGGTCAAAACATTACACTTCATAGCAAAACGAAACACAAACAAAGCCTGTGGCGTATTTAATTTGGGGAAAATATTTGGGGAAAGAGGAAAAAAGAGCTAACTGAGAGTAAAGAAATGGTTTATAAACAACGGCTGAAATAGCAACTGCAATACTTTTGTGTTAACTTGTATATTCTTACTTTGTTTCCAAGAGCTTCTCTAGTTTTTCACCAGAACACGTTTTTTGCAGCCTTAAATTATATATGAATAAATCAACAGAGTGCAGTAGTTAATTTTTGACATAACTCTCGGGAAAAGTACCAAAATACTTGCTAAATTCATTAATCTAAAGAAGAAATTACCTCTTCCACATGCTCAAACTCAACTTAAACAGCTAGCTCTATTCAAATACATCACTTACATTAGCCAAAACACTCTATTGTTTCCAATAATCAAAACACATTTAACTTACTTGTTCTCCGAAAGATCCAAGACGATACTAGCACTTGAAAACACCACTGAACTCTTCCGCAAAGGAGGTTGGGATTATTCTAATAAATGCTCTCGGGGGTAAAAGCAGGTGCTTGTGCGCAACACAATAATTACCATACTGCACGTTTGGTAAGCACTCACTTGTCAACAAACTCTTAGAAAATTTTAGCAAGATAGTCTTTGCAAGGATTTAAATAATGCATTAAATTAGACATTGCGGCGGAGCAATGGCTAGATTTCTATTTCGTGCACTAGCTTAGCTATATAAGTAGCTAACAAAGTTGCTGTCAATTGTAGGATTTAGATAGATAGCTATTGCAGTCAAGTTTCCTTACTGCTTGTTTGTAAACTTCTATGAACCTGTATCAGTATATTAGCTAAAAATTAAATAAAAATACAGTATAAAATATTGAGCTCATTGTAAAATTTAACTTGATTTTAATAAAGTATAACCAGTAAATGATAATGGCTTGAATGTTCTCAGGTAAATAAATGCTAAAAAAACCGTGGTCAATTTGCACAATTACACTTATGTCAGTGTTTACACTTAGAATTAACACTGGCCTCAGTGTTACTATGACACTGTAAGATTTTACACTCCACTTCAAAAGTGTTATTATAACGCTTTTTTTTTAACAGTGTATACTCACGAGACATCAGAAAACTCCCATGGGATGCTTGAGCTTTTGTATTTGAAAACCCTCATAATTGAATTTTCCTGATGCCGTCACTACATATACATGTCTGTGGTGATACGACTATGTAACATCAGTGTATGAATAAACTCATGGACATTTGATGGCTAAATTAGCCACTAGTTTTAATGGAATGAAATCGGTTAACTTGTTGGAGTGAGAATCTCTTGCAATTTTTCACAGCCGTATGTATGTCGTTCATCGTTTACACTAGCTCCCAGTAGTCCACTGAAAAAATAGCTGAGGACTCTGATGGGGTGATGCATAGCTACTATTGTTACAAAGCTTCAAGGGAGTAGAAACTCAATACTACAATTGAATATCATACATACTTAAAACACTTGTTTATTATGAAGCATACTAGATTGTTGAGGTGTAGTGAAGAGATATTTTGTTTTATTTCATTTCCCAATTTAATTAATTTGTTTATTTAGGATGCCTTGCTGAACGCATTGATAAGTGAACTTATTCACAGAAGAAGAATACCTAAGAAGGCTTTCAAGTGTAATCATCCTGGAGGGTCCATTGGCACTTCTCTTCATTAGACACCAATTCAATTTCTTCTCTTATGATTTTGATCTCTCTTAAACTTTCTTAATCCTGAAATGGTCAATAAACTGCATTTCTTAATTCATTTGTGTAGTCTGCTTCAAATTGATTTGATAAACCTCCAGTGTACAATTCTGATGATTGGATCCTGGTGATGTGTATATGATGTGAAGTTTGGTGTAGTTTTTTTGTTTTTTTTGTTTTTCAAAGGGAGCATGTGCAGTCATATAGAGCAGGTTGTGGGCAAGCGACTGTCTGCTTGTCCCTTTTTTTTTTTTCCTTTTTTTTTTTTTCTTTTAGCGTAGGTGAAAATTTTGTTCTGCTGCCATTTTGGCATTGAAATGATTAATACAAATCTGCTGCACTAACAGTAGCCATCCTTCTGTATGTCATAGTTAAATGTGTACAGAAACAATGTATTAGGTACTACTGAGACCATGACATGGAGGTCAGTATGCGATTTACACAACCAACACTTACTCCACAGGCTAGTCTTGCATAGCCACACCCTTTGGTAAAGGGTTTAACTATGCGAGACTATCCACAGGCCATGTTTTACTGAACAGTAAATCTTTACAGTGAACTCTAGTCCGGAACAAATTATCATGTTTACTATAACAGTGACATTTTTTGTTTCGAATAACAGTTTACTTCGTTCATGGTTTACCAGGCAATACACTTCCTATTATAGTTTAAGTGCAGCATACTGTAAAACAAGGCTTGGCAAGCAGTGCAGAGGCCCAATGATAGTGTAAACAACGTACTGACTGAACACAGGGGGGTGCAACTGACTCGTACCATGGCTTTAGGTTAACGCACAAAAAGTTATGCAGCCACCAGTTAGCTATAGATTGCCTTGATGCCTGGCTAGCTATCCAGTTTTGGTCTGCCAACAGGAAGCAACCACTACAATGCTGATCATATTGTGAGTGGAACAGGTGTTCTCATTGATAGCTCAAAGGTAAGCTAGTTCAGAAATTTTGTTATTATTGATTTTTAATTGTCATCACTTTTTTTTTTTTTAATGTTTCATTATTGTAAAACATGTAATATTGTAACTATAACATGAAAAGATGATTAATGTATCCAGCTAGATCATTCTAGTCTATCAAAATATTTGGTGTACTCAAGAGTCTGTGGGGAAGTGAGGAACTCTAATTCCACTAGTTAGACTAGTGTCGCATTAGCCAGACCCTTTACCAACTGTAACCGCTATGCGGGGAAGGAAAGGGTCTAGAAACATACAATACAACAACATGTTCAGCAGCACCCCAAAAAGGGTGCTCCAATTATCACATTCCAGCAAGCTTGCGGTATACTGTGTGACGTCAACATCACATCCGGGAGGGTGAGAACGTTGAGCATGAATAGGAGACCTGCCACCCGGATGTGGCCGTGACGTCATTGGCTACTGCAAGCGTTGGAATGTGATAAATTAGAGCACCCTTTTTGGGGTGCTGCTGAATAAGTCGTTGTATTGTATGTTCCCAGACCCTTTCCTTCCCCATGTAGCGGTTATGGTTGGTAAAGGGTCTGGCTACGCCAGACTATAGTGAGACCTTTTATTATCTCCTTGCACAAAGAGTTATTAAATCTTATGCAGACTTCAAGAATAATGCAAAAATGACTGACTGACTGAAAATGATGGCCTGCACCTGACCAATATATCCTAACAGGTTTGACACAAACACACATAGTCACTTGTCTCTGCACATAAAATAAACAATTAGCAACTAAGTTTTTGACACAAAACATGTCTCTAAGAGTTTGTCGTAAATCTCTGTGGGAGGTGTCAGATCCTGCTGAGCCCAAAGGACGACTGACTGAAGTATATCTAGGACGTGGAAAGCACTTGCATTAGTGTAGGAATAATTTCTTTAATTGGGGAGGTGGGGGGGGGGGGGCACAACATGACCAGCACTAACATATACTTAAGGGATCCTCTTACAAAGATACGTGCATGAGCATTCTATTGGTTATCTTTCAGGAACTTCTATCATTGGCACCAATGTCCTAAATATCTAATTGTTCTGTCCTAAAATGTAATTATAGTTTGGAAAAGAATAGACAATAGAGGTTCGAAGTTCCAGCTTCTCCCATTATAATGAATCCACAGAAACGAACCAAAGTACGGACACTCTACTAAAACATTGGCATGTTCACAAGATAAAAATTGTTGTTACACGCAATATAAGCGAATGCAGACGCTCCCGCGCGGTAACACGTTGCGGTCGCTATAATTTAATATAGTGGGCCAGGGTCAGTGAAAAAAATCTGGAAAAAAGTAATCTGTTCGCAATGGGTAGCAGCGTCTTTGCATTGGCTATTGCTGGGTGCTTCATTGTTGGCTGCTCAGCAGAATTTCTAGACTGTATTTCAGATGGAAGACGCCTTCGGTAAGCGATAATATTTGAGATGTATGGTATTAGCTATTTAATAGTAAGCAGTGAGTTCTTTACAAGATTTATAGCTATAGCTAGCTAATTTGCTGTCTATTTTGAATGCTTTGGTTAATTACGCATTTGCGGTAAAGGGGATTCAATGCCATAGTAACCGCTCCCTGCAACTGTTTGAATTGAAAAAGAAGCAGCAAAATCAAGTCACTTTATTTAAAATTTTCTTTGTGTAATAGTAGTTGTAACGCACAATACTTTCACACAACTGAACATACCTACGCAAGACTTACCTTCGTGGTTCGTCTAGTGGACAATGAATTTTCAAGTTAATACTGTTGAGTAGGGCTTATAATTGTGACAAATAGAGGATTAACTTACCACCGCCACTAACTCGAATAGAAATGGAGCTCCCATAAGTTTTTGAGTTTTAACTGCACCCGCAAAACAATTCAAAGCGGTAAACAATTCAATTTCTAAGGTGATACGGGTAATGATCGCTAAACCGGGGGATTCTGTTTCGTGAAGTTTGGGACAGGGTTGAACACGAAGCGACAAAACTACGCGAGGGTCAAAGTACAAAATGACATACGTACGTCCAAACATATATCAACATCCCCTATTTTCAATTGTGTTATCCCTGTAAGTGTCTCGCTCGCTCCGCTCGCTCACCAATTAATATTCAAGGGCCACACAACCATAGATGCATTATTAGGTCTGTTTACTGTGTGGTTGAATTTTCTGAAATCAAGACTACAACACTATTAGTGGTAAATACTCATCAGTGTCACAGCACCCAACAAAAAGAACCTCCCTTTTCCAAATCTTAGATCTGATCATGTACTTTTACATTGACTTTTTCTTTATGGGCTTGGAAAAAGCACAGACTCATTGGTACTGTGGGGGACAAGGATGAAAGTACTGAAATGACACAAAAGTATATTTTCCTGACAAAAAATAATTTCTTAAAGAAGATTCTGTGACCCGTGTCTATTTATCTTCACAGCTGTGTTTTGTAATTGTAGCGCCCACACAGTTTAAATTTTCCTGGATGAAAAACAGGAAACTTTCCTGATATGGCCTAAATGTGAGGTAAAATAACAACAACAACAAAGCAAACTATCCACTGAACCAGCACTACCACAAATCTATCAGACTACTATGTTTAACTAGCTACTTGCTACACATAGCTCATCTTGATACTCTCAACAATGATTGTTTTTACTATAAAAACAAACAAACTGTTTGGCCATAGTGTATAGGTGACATTGGCTCCGACGGTCATTATTTATTTATATACTCTAGTGCTTGAAACTAATTATAAATGCATTTTTTTGTGGTACAGAACACTTAGAAAGTGCTCTACACTGATCAAAGAATAGAAACCATATGTCCTGTACCACATTTTATTGTTGCTAGGATAGGATTGTGTGTACTCATCAAAATTTGATTGATTCTGGTGACAACCAATCTTCTCTGTTTTAAAAAAAATGTGAAAGGGAGAGAGTTTATCTTGTGGGTGAAAAGGCCAAAAATTCAAAATTTGTATACAAATATCAACAGTAATCTCTGCCACTTTAGAGGACCTTTTAGTACTTTGGTGGCTGCATAATCGAATTGGGTGTTGAATAGCAAAACCTGCATAGTGAAACACTTTGAACAGGTGGTACCGGATGAGGGGAAGAACTATAATGTAACATAGCTCAAACCAGTGTCCTCACTACCCTTGGACTCTACAGCTTGAGGCCTCAGATTCTTAAATGCAACAGATTCATGATATCCTAATCAAAATTATAATAAGATATACTGGTATATTTCCATATATATTTACTTATATCATAGATGCTGTGGTAACAACACTGGATTAAAAATGTTACTGACACTTAGAAGTCTTGTCCTGTGAACCTCACTGGATTTATCACCACTGTTTTGCTTGCATGTGGCAGAAAGGGAACAAAACTCACGTCTTGTTGTCAGTATTTAGGAGTGATCCTCGCTGCATTAACTACACTTATTTCCCCCCCCCCCCCCCTCAAAACTCTCTTTTGTTTTGGTCTTTTATACTGTTTGAAATGTTGAAATGATAACTATGATATAAAATACCATGGCAACTCTCTTGGAACTATCACTAGATAACTGCCCACTTCCTCAAGTTTTGTCCTCAGGATCGGGGGGGGGGGGGGGTTAACACCAATATTTCCTCAAGCCCATGGTTTAACTATTATTTCTTGTGATATATATCTTCTGATATTTGAAGATAAATAATTGGTGAGTGAGAAAGTGAAGTGAGGCACTTGGAGTGCGAGAATTTGCTCAAATTACACACACACACACACACACACACACACACACACACACACACACAGAGTATATAGTAGCGCATGTGATGACTGATGGGTAAAGACCAGGCCTGGCTGCACTCAATGCAGCAAGGATGCTACTTAGTCATTGGACCCTAACTGTGACAGTTCATGGTCGCCGCCTAACTTATTTAAGAGATAGTCTTTGTTATTAATTACACAATCAATGATATAATAAGTGCATTGCCTAACTAATTTAAAGAATAGCAACCATTCTAACAACTACATAATATAGTATCCCTGGCCAAGGCGGGACCTATGTCCCTCCCAGAAGGACTTAGGGATTCAAATTCCAATAGAGTCTGGGCTTTTTCAACTAAGAACTATTTTGTTTAAAATACTGGCCATATAATTGTGACAATAAAATATTAATCCATTACGGTCAGATATAAAAAAAAGTTACTACCTATGGAGTTATCTGACATATGTAACCCAGTGTAGTTCAAATTCCTTTCTCCCTCTATATATTCATGTGTGCATCCACACACACACATACACACACACACACATACACACACACACACACATACACACACACACACACACACACACACACACACACACATGCATGCATGCACGTACACTATTATTTAAGGTATATTCATTTTTCAATGTGTTAATTTTGTCTTATAGGGAAAATGAATGCGAGCATTATTGCTCCAGAAATGTAACAAGAGGTCAGGCCACAACACGGTATTATGATTCATATTACCAGTGTGGAGGTTGGCTTTGGAGGAGGAGATGTCACCAGTGAGCATATGGTCTACCAATACTTTACACTCATAAGTCAAAGTCATTGTTTTATTTTTATTAGAATAAAGAGCCGAGTATATTATCGACAAGTGTACTACAGACAATATTACTATGACACAAGATGTTGTTCAGGATATGTAAGACATGATGGACTTTGTAAGAGTAAGTTGACATATATGGTGTGTTATACATTGTGTTTTATGTGACTGTATATGTAAGACATGATAAAGGTAGATACCGTATACGGTAATGTTAAGTCATATTTTATGTGACTGTTTTAGCAGTAGCACCTGTTAGGTTTCTTTAATCGAACTGAAATATTTTCAACTTTTTCATTAAATTAATGTATCTACAATTATTTAATAAAAGGTGAAACAATTTTAAGCTTGGACACAATGGCATTGAAACCCATTTTGCTATGCATAATTTTAAAAAAAACTTGGCCTTTATTTTAGTAGCTGAGCACTTTTTGTCAGAGCTACTAGCTGGTCTCTTAGAAGGCCAGAATGAATTTTTATAAATAGATATTACAGAAGCTATCACTGCTCAGGAAAAGTGTTAGCTAAAATATTAGTGGTCAATGGCTATATAACTTAAATAAGAGCTAAAACGTTGAGCTAAATAAACGTAGTCTTTAACCTTGTTGGTTGTTGGTTGTTTGAATTCCTTGTACACAATGGCTTGCTCACCATTTACAGTGTCTTTTAGTAAATTGTCTTTGTTTTCAGGAACTGTCTTGGGCTTTGAAAAGCCACTTACCTACTTGGAGAAGGATGGTTGCACTATGACTATCTGTGCTAAAGTATATTTGAATGATATAGTATCTCCATACGACAGTCAAATTCATGTACTAGATTATCTAGTAACTTCTGAGTTGGGTAATGAAAATTAGAGTATTATAAGGAACACTGTATAATTTTTTTTTAATTTTGTGAATGAAAAGTACTAATTGCATATACACTCAATCCTCCCAGATCCGGACGTCCCTATTACGGGCACGTCCATTAACCGGGCACCAATTGCGCGAGAAATGACGATACTTACCAGTCACGCAGTCGCGACGACAAGCTGCATTTTTTGTAATGGAAGTGTCACCAGTAGCCGGTAAACGGAAGAGAGCAGTGCTTACACTGGAGAAAAAGTTTAATAAATAGTGAAGGAATTAGAAAAAGGAATCTCTCAGCGCGCTGTTGGAGAAAAGTTTGGTGTGGTGAAGTCAACTGTGGCTGACATCTGGAAAGACCGGGCGAAGCTGTCTGCTGCTGCTTCTTCGAGTGAATCACCAGCATATTCATACAAGAAGCGTTGTATTGTACGCCCTCCTAAGTTTCAATTAGTGGATGAAGCTTGTTGGAAGTGGTTTAGCCAGCAGAGGTCTAAGGGTGCTCCTGTTTCTGGTGTATTACTCCAAGAAAAAGCAAGGCAATTCTTTACTAAGCTCTATCCAGATGAAATCCCAGAGAGTTTTAAAGCAAGTACAGGATGGTTAAGTAAGTTTAACTTCCGTCATGGAATAAAGAATGTTCAACTGAGAGGAGAACTATTATCTGCTGATATTTCTGCTATTGAGCCATTTTGTGAAGAGCTTAAGAATGTAATTGAAAAGGAAGGCTATAGTCGAGATCAGATTTTTAATGCTGACGAGACAGGTCTCTGGTGGAGAATGACACCTTCACATTCATTACACTCTGGTGCAGCCAGAGCAGCCAACTTAAAAAAAGCCAAGGATAGAGTAACTATTTTGGGTTGCTCTAATGCATCTGGTAGCTATGGTTTGCCTTTAGTTTTAATTAATAAAAGCGCAAAGCCGAGATGCTTTAAACATATGGACATGACAAGCTTACCAGTGAGTTACTATTCACAGAAGAAGTCATGGATGAATTGCGAGATATTTGGACAATGGTTCCACCGGTAGTTCGTGCCCTTAGTTACAAAATTTTGTGAGGCACAGGGGTTGGAGAAAAAAATTCTTTTAATGCTGGACAATGCACCATCTCATCCCTCTGCAGAAACCTTGCAGTCTGATGGTGGAATGATAAAGACTATGTTCTTGCCACCCAATACCACAGCAGCAATACAGCCTATGGATCACGGTGTCCTAGACCCATGTAAACGCCGATATAAAAGGAAATTGCTATCACATGTGATATTAGAAAATGAATCAGAAAATAAGTCTGTTCCTGAAATTTTGAAGGGCATAAATATGAAGCATGTGGTCTATTGGATTGCTTCCGCTTGGGATGAAGCTTCTTCAGACAGTCTTGGAAAAGCATGGAAGAAGTTGCTTCCGGTGTGCGGCTCAGATTGTGATCAGAATCACCAAGAAGATGACACTACAGAATCATTTAGTACTGAGGTCACTGAAATTGCTACTCAGCTTGGACAAGACATTGATGATATCACTCATTGGATGGAAGCAGATATTAGTGACCCTGGACATCAAATTATGGATGATGATGAGATTGTGGCGGATATGATAGATGACAGTAATTAAAGAAATGAAGAAAGTTCAGATGAGGAAATCGTAAATGAGTCCAATGTTAGTGCAAGTGAAGCATTTCAGGCCCTTGAAGTCACACGTCGCTGGCTTGAACAACAACATGCAGACCCTAATCACCTCCTACTGGTTACGAAGTGGCGCGATGAAGCTTCCAGGATCAGAAGTCAGTCACTCCAGCAAACTAGCCTCCTTTCCTATTGCAGTCAAAACAAATGAAGTTACAACATAATTATATAGTCTATTTTATATTATAAACCTTATCTTACATTTAAAACATAACATCATCACTAAAACCAATTAAACAAATATTTATTTAAAGTTTTAATAAGGTGTTCCCAGTTACGGGCAAATCTGAGATACGGGCAGGTCCCGGTCCCAAGGTGCCCGGATCTGGGAGGATTGAGTGTACATCCAAAACTTTTGAACTTTCATTGATGGTAATAACTGAGACAAGTTAGTAACCCTGAGTAGAATATTTTAATTATAATACTTTTGCGTTAAAATATTGTTTAATATCACATGCACTAAAAATGAATGTAGTATCTGTGTATTTACATATGTGGTCATATTTGTGATCCAGGTGCAAGTGTAATGAATGGTAAATTGTTTCTTTCTTCTACTGTTCGTCGTAATTGCTTTAACTTGGACATTAGTAAAGAATACAGAAGACAAGGAGACCTGAGAATCACTTTGTCCAAGTATGACAGCACCAACTATACTGTGCTATCTCCAAGTTCTGCCATTATCAGGCCGAGAGAAGGTGAATGTGGAGTATTGGTCTGATGAGTGGGAATATTAACATTAGGAGTTCACAAAGGACAGAGCAGAGTTGTCAATGCATATAAATATCATATTGGTGTATGTAAGATCATATAAGTCTTGAGAGTGCACACTAAAGTGTGCAACAATGTATTGCAGCTGCATTGGCTGGAATCTATTTTTTCTTTTTACTCAATAGACTCAGAATGATTGCAATTTTAACAGAAACTAAACTTGTCCACTTTTTTATTGTCATGTGTAAGTGGTTATCATCTCATTATTATTTAATGCATAATATATAATAAGTTTACAGGCAGAGAAAAGGGCATTAAAAGTTACATGTAAGAGTGAGAATTATACACTGCTTCACATCTGTTTAATTAGTAGTTCACTTTTTTAGCTTTTCTTGCATTTAGGTCTAGTAAAGATAAAACTGAGATTATTTTGTTGAACTCGGGAACCAAAGCAAATATAATAATGTTATTATTGTTAATATTTTGTTGGTTCTGTTCAAAAATAGTTAAACCGTGGCAACTCTCAGAATTATCACTAGATAACCGCCCTCTTTCTCGGGCTTTGCCCTTGGGATCGGGACAGTTATCAGGGATAATCCCTCGAACCCATGGTTTAACTATTACATGTGAACTATTAATACTTGCCTAAAGAATATTTACTAGTACATGATTTGTTTCAGATGTATTTATTGGATTTGAGGAAACTGAGATGGAAGTTTATGAGAATGCTGGAACTATATCGCTATGTGTTGCTATCTTAAGGCCTACAGATCTCAGCAGAATAGAAAGTGAAACCTTTACAATGAAATTATATACAAGAAATGTTTCAGGTAAGTTACATTAAATTGGTATTATAACCTAGTTTTCACTATGTCTTACAATATTTGTAGGTTCACATGATTGGGACTTTGAGTCTGTTTCAACTACTCTGACTGTTTCAAAAAACATGAGAAGAGATTGTGTGTCTATACGTATTGTGTCTGATCATATTCACGAAGAAGATGAAGAGTTTGAGGTGGTGTTGGAAGATATGAATCTTCCTGACTATGCTGCCATTACACCAGATGTAGCAAGAGTTAAGATAATAAATGTTGAAAGTGAGTTGCTTTGTATGCATTTTTATCTTTTTTTGTTGTTGTTGTTTTCTCAGCTTTGAAAGGAATATTATGCCAATTTAATTTTGTTCTTTTTTAAATAGGGAACTTCACTATTGGATTTACTATAGCTGATGTGGAAGTCATTGAGAGTGCTAGTTCTGTGGATATCTGTATAAGGTCTTCCATCAATAACTTCCGTAATGGAATAGTAACTCTTAAAGTTGTTATTCCTATGATTCATGAGAAAGGTAAGATGGAAGGATTGTATTGCTAATTATCTGGCATGAAATATGTATCCACTGCAGTCACAGACTACTTTGAACTAGCTGCTTGCATTCTGTCTACAACTTTACTTATAATTTACTATAAAAGCATTCATTTTCCCCATTATTATTGATAGGAAGTAGATACTTTTATGGGTTTGTAATGCACTGTTGTTGGGATATGGGAGATGTCGATAAAGGAGAAGGCTCGATGCTAACTTCACTCTGATGACTCCCACAGATGAGTAGTAACACTACCACCAGGAGAACTATTTTACGCTGTGTTACGCAAACTTTCAGTCTGACTTTTAGTAAAATAATAATACATAAAGATGTGCAAGAACAGTACAATACAAATTCAGTGAAATAGAATTCAAAAGAAATAAATGGGCTGGTTTCCTGTATATATGAGAGGCTTAGCCTTTACAAAGTCAAAGTGTGAAATGATGAAATGTTAGAGTTAGCATATTTTGACAGCCAACCACATGCAGACTCATCTTCTACCTGTTGGCCTAGCCTATATGCTTCAGTTCTGTCTTGTGAGGCGTGCCCCACGACTGTGTCTTACTTTCAATACTCTGCTGAGAACTATGGCTCTTGATGGTTAAATTCTTGCACAAACACTAAACATTATGCCAATTTTAATTTTTAGCAGCCAATTTTTATTACATTTGTTGTACAAACATTGAATTGTCTTTATCTACTAGTTTATTTTAATGTTGTCTCAGTAATCAGTTAGTAAGAAGTGATAAACTATCTCAATTCTAGTCTCATAGCTACTCAGGTGTTGTGCAAACTAAGTATTAATTAGCATTCGTGATAGTAATAAAGTAAAATCCTTATTAACTGCTTGACTTGCACTCTTAATTTTTATTAAAGAGATTGCTTGGTTATTGCTTGATGTACCTGTAAAAAATAGGCAGGACTTATTCTTTGAATTTTAATAGCTTTAGTACTTTATTCTTCTTAAAAACAGTTCCGTTTTTTATTGTGGCAATGATTTTGGGATTAAGTTGTGATCAAGCACAAGACTAATGGCTACAGTATAGCATGACTAATTTTAATTGCATTGTTTAGGAAAATTAGTGATGTAATGATAGTGCATGTTTGCAGAGTAAATACTTAAGCACTGTACAAGTGGTAGTAATGACGTAATTCATCGTATGAACTAGATTTGTCATTGAATGAAGATCTAGTCCAGTTCAGTGAAAACAACACTTACTACTGCGTATCTCTCAACATTACTAATGACAATGAGATAGAAGGTACTGAAGTAGTCACACTGATGTTGGAAATGGTGTCCACCACACAATCCTTCTACATGGCAATTGACCCGGCATTCACGAAGATAAAGATCATTGATGATGACAGTATGTAGCATAGATGCACATATTCTTTAGAGTAATGATACAAACATTTCTAAATGTTTTTGCAGGTATAATAATTGGATTTAGTGCTTCGGTTGTGGAAGTGGAACAAGTAGGTCAAGTATGTGCCAAGGTGCTTCATGGAGCAGATATGGTGCCAGGACCTATCACCTTGCTAGTATCATACAGAGATGGAACTGCAAGTATGTGAATAGAACCACAACAGCAACAACTATTGTTATCTAATTATTGGTTTATTTCCCCCAGAACACAATATCGATTACTTCCCAGGTGTAGGCATTTTTTCTTCACATCTCCAACAAAATTGTTATTCAGTTGTTCCTTTATCATCTTCTTCTACAAATAACCAGATAAGGACATTCTTTTTAGATTTATTGCCATTTCCCTATGCTAAACCACCTGAGAATGTGATTTTATCTCCACAGAGTGTTTTGGTGAAATTGACACAAAAAGGTATGTATTTTGTAGTTACTGCCCTTCACAATTGTAATTGAATTATAATTTTTTCACATAATGCTGAAACTGTATTATATTAAAAATCATTCTATATTACAGTGTTTTTCTATTAAAAATCAGAGCTCACTAGATTATATTTTAATGCTCCAGTGAGCCGGCAGAATAAGTTGGACGAACAAGCAGTGAATGTGATATCTGTTATTCTAACAAGTTAACTTTGTAGTGACTGTGAAACGAATGATGCAGGTTGTAGTGGGGTTCTACTCGGTCAATCTTAAGAGCTTCTGCCACACAATATTCTAGTCTAGCTTGTTGAACAATTGATAGATTATCAGAAATATTCAGCAGCAACAATCTAGCAGCTAACTATCTAACATTCACCGGACTGAGCTACTATACAAATCATAAGCATATGCACCAATGTGAATTACATCCGAGTTACAACATGGTTAACACCTAACTGGTGGTCAATGAGGTCCCTTTACATTATCATCTGGCTGTCTGGCCTTGTCACTTGTCCTATTAGGTGGCTGGCCTCTTGTCCTTCTAGGGGACTTTCCATACCACATCTCATCTCCTCTTCGCCTACTGCTCCTGGATATCTATACCAAAACAATCCCTCAGTGTGGGAGTGCTTTTTATTCTTCAATATTCTACCACAAAGTGATATGGCTGCATGAAGAGTGACAGTGATCATCTCTTATGTCTGTGGTTACTTTTTGAATGCAAACTTTCAACAAATCAGGTACATATTAAAATGTTGAATTGCTGAAACTCTGACCAAACATTCTTTCTTTGTCATATAATTTTACTAAACTCCATTCAATTTCTTGGAATACAATGCTATTAGTTTTTCTTCCTCTACTGCATCAACCTGCCTCAGTATTGCTTCAATACAATGATTAGTAAATTCACTCTCCATTGTGTAGTCCAATTCAAATTGTCTCTTCATAGAAAACCTGTGTACAGTTTTGGTCACATAATGTGGAATGTGTGATACCCGATGAGGCCAAGGAAGACACAGAGATCATGCTTTGTTTTTAAATTTTGCAAAGTAGGTTGCTACTGTTATTGCTGCTTCTAGTGGTTTGGCACATCCACCATTGTTTTCATGGCCCAAGAAACTGCTTTTATCTGCACCAATTGTGCATTTTTCTGCATACTGGCTTTAATCAATCTTTCAAACACTTCTTTCCAATGCACTATATTCTTGGTCCTATGGCATTCATTTATAAATTGGTATTTCCCTAATGGCAATAAGAATAGTGTCTTCTCACTATTCTTATACTTGTTGGCATGTGGTAGTATTCTATGGTCATGTCCAGAGTAATAATGAAATTTTCTTGTCCAACATGGTCTAGCAGTTCCTCAATGGTATTCAAATGCGTTAGTCTCTATACGTCCATCTTTCTTTTTACAGTGACTAATGGTGGAGACCATGTACTCTTTGATACTTTTGTGACACCAAGTCTCCAGTTGTATTCTACATATAGCTAGGGAGGAACAGTGACTCTAAGGATTGTCATCATATCTCCCTAGTTTCTTCCTGTTGTCAACATTCTTCATCGTCAGTTCACTTGTCATGTATTTGTTCCTCTCCCGTGGCAGTAGTAGGGTCCGTACTAGATGTGAGCCCAGTGATCATTAATTTAACACCCTCTTACATAGCTGGTATTGAATCTGCCATTTCCATGATTCTGTCTAGCTCTAAATTTTCAGTACGTGTATTTTTCAAGCTTGTAATACTTGTCAAGTTTGTGTAGTGATCACTTTGCTAAAGGTCATTTCAATCGAAGAGTCCACATGTATGCTCTGTCACTTTCAAAAAGCTGCCTGATATCTCTCAAAGATACTGTAAGTACTACAAGGTTCTCCTTGGTCAATCTTAAGAGCTTCTGCCACACAATATATGATATTAATAATTGAACATTTGTTAGATAAAAAATGGTTTATTATTGGAAAGTTGCAGCAATAACGGTAAATGTGTAGTAATTCCAACTTTCAAAAATGCTTTCACGATGCATTGACCTATTTATAAAAACATTGTCTGCAGTTTTCATTTTTAAATTGCTGCATCTTTCTTTGTGAATGTGAAGCATCAATAAGTACTTGAGTCATTCCTGGGTCATTGTTGAGTTCAGATATGATGTTATGAAATCCAGGTTGACCAAGCCTTCTTGCATAACAGTTAATTTGAAATCAAAAGTTGGTGTCTTATGATAATCACTACTGTGACTGCCACTCGTATCTTTTATGCTTTCTTGCAGTCTTAGCTCACAAATAACTAAGTTCTTGGCACTTTTTAAAAACTATTATATGGTTTTTCATTTTGTGTTGACTTCAAAATTGTAATTGTAATTTTTGTAGTCTGTTGACTCTTGGTAGCTGACATACTTTCATGCTACAAAAGGGTGCTTAGTATCTGCATGCTTCAAAATCAATGTTACGAGATAATTTCCAAGGAAATTATTTGAAGTCTCCATTTGAAAAGAAACACCACATATTCCTGATTCTGTTTCATGTATCAACAGCTTACTTCAGGGTTGCTCAATGCCTCAAAATTGTTAAATAGTGACTCTGTTCTTACTGTCCAATGAGTTGGACGAAGCGTTCGTATCCCACAGATACTGATGGAAGATATACTTTTTTCACTTTAAAAAAATACTTACTCTTATTGGCGAAAACTTGATAAGTTTGGTAATTTCTTGAGTAAGTTCATTAACAATTTTCATAACTTTAATATTTTTGTGGTGTCATAAGCGGCCAAATTCAAGTATTAACCATGGCAATGGGGGAAAAACTCTTGGTTTAAGCTTGCTACTTCATTTTGCAACTCTTGTTCTAACCTTATCATCTTCAACCATTGGCATAGGAGAACTCTTGCTCTAGCAGCGCATACTGTACAGAAGTTAAATACTATGAAATATTAGTTTGTGTGAAGTTTATTGGTCGACAAGGACTACCTTTGAGAGGAGACAAAATGAATTAAATAGTAAATGTATTCAATTGTTATAAATGAAGGGCTGAAGTTGACTCAATGCTAACAGAGTAATTATTCCAGTCAAAATGAAATGATTAAATTAATGGGCATGCCTATTTTACGTGAGATTGCTTTTACTCTACATTCAACATCCTTTCTTACTTTTTTTTTATTCTCCAGCAACAACAGATTTTTTCACATTTTACCTTTGTTTTTCTTATATAATTGAGAATGGTTCAATCTATAGTTTAAATTGTTTACAAAAAGTACACCCATATTATGGCCCAAGTGCCTTACGGTCCTTACTGTTTTTATTTATTTTTTGACAACTATGTTACTCCTCTGGCTGCTTTTTATTGAGTTAGAAAAGATATGTTCATCTGACACAACATTTTAACATTTGAATGTTTGGCCATACAATGTATTTTTTATATGACACTTTAATAGCACCAGAGGGTGAGCTTGCTAATTTGCCTAGAACATCTTTGATAAAGTGTGTATATTCATTATATATATATGAGTGGTGTGCTTGAAAAATGGCTGAGCTAGCCTATATAGCTATATTTTATACCATAAGAATTTACCTTTTATTTCTCATAAAAGAGCTTCAAATATTATCCTTATGTTTATAAATAGAAGTGAGATCTAATTATGAGCTACACATGGATGCCAGCTGTCCCCTTTTTTGGAGCATTGTCCCCTGTCCTGGTTAATTATATTGTCTGTCATTTTTTCTCGCGGGTTGCAGAAGGTCTGACACATATTTTACTTGTACTTTGACTCAGCTGAGCTATGCATTGCCCATACCTCTGCTGATACCTCATGTTAACATGCTGATGATATGAATCCACCTTCAGTGACAATCTTCTAAGTGTAAGAAAGGTACACCAAAAGGCTAAAATAAAGGCTGGCCCATCTCAACTTGTGTAACACTTTATTTAGTTGAATGTATCGTCACAATTCTAGGGTCAAATTTAAAATTCCTAGGGGAGTGCGGTCAAATATTAGGGGTATATGGTTAAAATTCCTGAGGTGTGGCTAATATCCCTGTTGAAATTCTAGAAATTTGGTACCTATGGCTACACCTTAGCATAATGTCTAGAAATGTTCCAAATGAGAGAAATAGTTAAAATAATGCTATCTTCCTGGGTTGTCTAATATTATTTTTTAAAGTAAACAAAAGTTGAGGCATTTAGGTCTGCCCCAAAGGCTAGGTTCATTTATTAGTTCTTTTTTATTTTATCAAAACGCTTACCTACATAAGTGGAATGGGTATACAAATGGGGTCGCACGAACCATAAAGTAGCAAAAATATAAAACATCAATGGAATCTCGATTGTGTTACCCCTGAAAGTTTCTCACTCACTACTCTTGCTTGCCAATAACAGATATTTATATGTTTACTTGATCTTGTTTTCTTAGGTGCATCATCTTGCTCTTCAGGGAAATACCATTGTGAAACTGACTGCTCTGGCAACTGGACAAAAAGATCTGACAGCGTTTTGGACACGTCTAGTGATGTGTGTATTTCTGAACGCTCTGTGATTAAGTCAAGGAAAACAAGCAGCACATGTTCATCTATAGGACAATTTTGTAAGCTAAGTTTTTGCATTACATAATATGTATGAATATCCAGCATCCAAAAATATATAATTTTTATCACATTCTTCCCATGCTTAACTTTAGGTATAGAGTCTATGGAGGAGAATATAATTAACAGTTTCCAGTTGGGAATCAGTGACCAAGTCTATAACCCTGATGTAGACACTGACAGTTGTAATGCTAAATCTGCAAGACTCACATGTGCAAGCAAGTTGGTGCCAACTTCAGGTGAGTGTCTGTCTACTAGGCCCGCCACCTGCCAGAGTCGCTCTATTCTGATTGTTCTGGATACCTCCAGTTCTATTGGTCACAAAAACTTCAAACTGATGACCGAGGCAATAGCAGAACTAACTCAACATTTCTGTGGGAAGGTGCAGTTAGCAGTGGCCAAATTCAACCAGCATGCTTTCCTTGACCGTTGCTTCAACTGCCCAGCAAAGTCACGTTTCGATCTGACACAGTTTATAAGGGATGAGGTGACATTTGAAGACACTGGATCCAGCGGTAAAAATTTTGATAATGCAGTTTGCATAAATAGAAAAGTCTTTAGTTCCGGATGTGATAACAGCACTCGACTGGCAGACTGCGTTGACATCATATATGTCACTGATGGAGGGATTTCCAACAGCAGCTGTGGCCAGGTGAAAACTTGGCTCTCTTCTCAAAATGACATCTGTAGCAAGAGTAAAGTATTCGCAATAGGCATAGGAAAGGAGATCACTGGTGAGGAACTGCAGTGTATTGCAAGCTCAGCCACGGACAAGATGCAAACGGCTTTTAAATTTGACAATTTTATCGACTTCCAAAAGTACATCTCTAAAAGTGTTCAGTTAATGTACAAGAATAATAAAGATTGCATGAGCAACAAAGACTCGTGCGAAAGAAACAGAATAGACTTGGCTTGTCGTGATTAAAATGACCGCTAATTATTTTTGTAAACACACCCATTTTTGTAATGAGTTGATGTATTGTTAGTAGAATTAATGTCCTTGAATATTTTGTTTTTATATCAATGTTGTAATGCCTCTCCTACTTTATTAGATTTTGCCAAAACATTACACATTTTCTGTTAATGCTATCAGTATATAAATTGACTTTAAAGTATTCTCATGTTGGTGTAGCTTGCATAAGAGAATATTGATATCAAGAGATAAAAAAACTTTGTTTATTTGCAAGTGTAATGGGGAAAGTTTGGCCTTAGAGAAAGAGTACATCTTTAAAATCAGTTGTTCGTGTCTAATATAAACTGAGATATAAGATGAGAGTATAACTGACATAGCCAACTAGGTAAAGTAGGGACACCGGCATTGTCAATTCAAGCCATGGTACATACATAAAAAAGAGTCAGAATGTTATGATCTGTGGTTTCCAATATCTTATATCACATTCCACCCTTTTTTTTTAATGACTAGTAGATAAAATATAAAATCTGGGTTGGATCTAGTGTTTTGAAACAGGGGATGCTGAAGTTCATTGTAGCTTTTCTTATATTCTTGCCCAGCTTAGTTGTGAAGAATTAGCTATCTCTGGCACTTGAAGAAGAACAATAACAATAGAACAAAATAGCAGTAGTTAGCCTATGACCCTCAGTAGCAGCATTTGAGCATTTTTTAGAAAGCTGCAGCTAAATTAAATCCAGGATTACCATATCTTTTATTGCATAACTCTTCACTAATGGGTGTGATAGCAAACAAGTTGATATATTTCTTTCCTTGTAGTAGTTCAGAGTAGAATAGGTTTATAGCTTTCTATTAGGTCACTTTTGTATAGCTAAAATGTTTTTACTTGCTTTCTTGCTTACTTTTTCTTTTATTGGCATACCATTGGCATAAATTATTAGAATACAAGCTTGAATAACAACTTCTCCATTCTGAAAATCATTAATGGAAGAACTTAGACAGACATCTACAAAACCAGCACTTTCAGTGATGTCTATAGATTGACCACAGCAAATCCAATAGTAAAGTTTCCATGGATTAAATGAAGCAATCGCTCTGTATGGCATTGATAAACTCACTACTCACATTGACAAGTTTCATGAGTTTGAGGTTATGGTAGCATAGTTTGGTAGACCATTGCCATATCACTAATAAAAATTTCATCTTGCTCGTCTTCTTCATGAATATGAATAGGCACAATAGATTGGAAGTGTTGATCTACAAGCTCACAAACACTTCATGCATATTTACAGAAAACCAAAATGGAATTGTGGGGGCTAAAGTCCCAATAGTAGGAACCTGCAAATATAATTAATTACGCATGTTTCATCATTTTAATACAACTCACCTCAAATATTTCTTGTTGATACGTATACTCATACTAAAGTTAATAGTTTCTGTTCAGTTGAGATTTGTTGGCTTAAAAATAGAAACACTTTGATACACATGTAAAATTAAATGGAGTGGTTGAGAAGAAGAGCGGTTAAAAATGAATTAAGAATGATATAGCATAGTAGTAGGTGGGAGGGGGGTAGGGGGAGGAAACTTCGTGACCATTATGTAGTACATTTTATAACAGCCAATTGTGTAATATAATAAAATGGGTGTATTAAGTTATAAAAAATAGTTTTATATGTGCCAGGATTATAAAATTTCTTCTTTCTTTCACATAGCTACTGAAACAAATAAATGTATTTATATTGAACTAGGTCCAGCTCATCTGATTTCTTACAATGCATGTGTAGAAACATGCCATGGTGATTCAACCTCTGTATCATGATGTTACATAGATAAGATTAAATTCTCTTTAGAGCTGAGTGACTATATTCAGCCGAGGAGTGGTGACTGAAACTGAGACATAAAGTTTTAGTAGATTATGGACTTCTGTTATTAAAAATATCACAAAGTGCTTAGTCAGTGGAGTAAATATAGTAAATTTACTATCTTGAGAATAAATGATAGGAGCCAATACAATAGTAAGGGAGGATTAAAGGGGGGCTGGGTCCCCTCTTCTATGGTAATGGAGGGAGGGGACCCATGACTTCCATGGCTTCTCTGGTTCTTACTCCCTGGAAATGCTTCAGGAGCCAAACTAATACTGAATGACATCCTTCTCCAATGATACCTGCCTGGTAGTAGTGAGTAGTGAAGATTGTTCATCGAGATCCCCATGCCAAAATCAAAGAAGCACATCAAAAATCTTAGCCCCATGCAAACGTGTGGCAATTTCTTAGATAGTAGGTATAGGATAATGTCCTGCTGAATAGTTTTGAGATCCATCCAAACACAACCAAAGCCCATCCATCAGTTGACAGAGTAGGACGGGTAACTAGTTTAACAGGTCACAGTCAAGTGGGTCACTGGTGCCCAATGCAATGTTAGTCTACTCAGTGGTTTTTAAATGTTTTTTTTATACCAACTCAGTGGAATAACATTGCATTCAGCACCCGTATCCAACTGGAAGCACAAGTAGTTGCTACTCTCCAGCTTGATTGTGACCTGTTGTGAATTATCAATACTTGTCCTACTCAATTGAAGAGCTGCCTCAGTTTTAAAATTAAGTTTCTAAACTGTTATGGAAAATAATAAAGATGCCAGCAAGTATAATGCACTTGAAGTAATGATTGATGCACACTTTCTGAAAACAGCATCAAGAACAGAGGTGGAGAGGTTTCATTAGTAGATATGCTATCATTATACACATCGAAATTACAAGAAAAACTACTGCCTATTATAGCATGTTCCATGCTTCTTTTTTTTCTTTTTTTTCTTTTGCTGTTGTTGTTGTTTTTGTATTTTCTAGAAGATATTAACAGGATTAAATATTCTTGATTAAGAGATGCATTGGTTTTTTAATAGATGTAATATTTAAGATCATAATCATAAAATTTTAAAATTTATGACATTAATGGTAATAGCACTTTACTTCAATGATAGAGTTCACCAGGAAAAAAAATGCTGCCCTTGGCAGACCAATTAAAACAGCAATCTGTGGCACTTAACATTAATTAGGGCAGCATATAGTAATGTAGGGCTACTTGGATTCTACCATTAAGTAGCTAAACTTGTCTAATAAACTTGTCTAATAAAGCTATGTAGTCAAACACACTCCAAATAATACCCTCCTCGTATTTGCCTTGCACATATTTGTGCTTCTCTCAGCAATAAGCTTCATCACCAACCATATTTATAACATTACCATAGCTACAGTATCATTTCTAGCAGTTACTATTTATGTTTCACTGATGATGGCTAGCTGAATAGCAGCTGAAACGTTTGATTAAAAAAAAAACATTATGACTAACTAATATTATACAGGAAAGCTTCAATTTTGCCTAAGTCTTGTACTGACCAGGAACTATCTGCTTCATACATGATGACCTGACTGCTGTACAAAGCACGCCCTCGAGATTACACACAAGATTCAATTGTTATTATTGTATCAGTTACAGTTGGCTATCTAGCAAAGGGATTGTAACACAAACACTACACAAGGTTTTATTTTCATCATGTCCATTGAAATGGTGTATAGTTGTTTATTTAGGACTAGTTTGGCTTCAAACTGCAGCTTAAGTTTCTTTTCTAGCCAGCTAAGGGATTATAACAATTTTGGTCGAATGACTGCAAAAGGGTAGAAATTATTTCAAGCACTTTTTTTTTTACAGTAACCTTATGCAGCTCTGGGTAGGTAGTTAACCAGCTTTGAGAACCGCCAACGAATGTAAGAAATGTTACACGTCTAAGATTACGTGGTTGCAGCGTGCGCACCACGTCCGGTACGGTCTCGTCCGTGTTGTAAGTAACTACCCCATCAACAACGTGTGGCGGTAGTAAAAATAATAGCCTTAAGTACTTGCACTGCGATGGATAGCTGGGTCCTCTCGCTGGCTGTTGTTTTGTGCTTGGCTATTGGCTGCTCAGCGAGCTGTAGTTCGAGTGTATTTTCTCGGTAAGTTGCAGGTATGTGGGGATTGATGGATGTTGAGGCCTGCAAAGGGGCTGCTCACCTAATATAGGTTTATAGCTACAAGGAAATACATAAATTATTCTCCAATGTTATAAGTTCCATTTTTTTTGTTCATTTCATTGCAAGCTAATTGCAACCCAATCTTTTTGTTACATACTTAGCTATTTAGTAGGAAACTATAAAGCCAAATCAATAAATCCAAAGTATGTTATCTTAACAGCAAATGAATTGTAGCTATATAGTAAACTGTCTGACTGCATTTACATACTTCAATATCAATTCATTGTATGAACTAATCAATTAATGTATCCTAAATTTATGCATTGTGAGCAGCGTGCTTTATGTCACCAATGGGGTGCTCACATTGAGCTTTCCCTCTCTCTCTTCCCCCTCTGTGCCTATTCAAACTGGCAAACACTTCTAAGTGGAAATTCACTAGAAGGCTCACCCATAGCCGAAAATTCATGAACTTAAAATTCTCTGAAAGTACCACATCCTAAGTAGTTCAGTAGCTACATAGCTACATAGTTACCAAGAGATGTTCAAAAAATAGATATAATGCAGCAAAGTTGTTTCAATTTGTCTCATGTGCTCATTGGTAGTTGAACTTTGTCTCAGCTCACCAATTATTCATGGCTCGCACCAGCTATCCCTCTCTCTCTTCCCCCTCTGTGCCTATTCAAACTGGCAAACACTTCTAAGTAGCTATTCTTCAATAAGAGATGTTCAAAAAATAGATATAATGCAGCAAAGTTGTTTCAATTGGTCTCATGTGCCCATTGGTAGTTGAACTTTGTCTCAGCTCACCAATTATTCATGGCTCTGCACCACTCATTAAAACCCATTTACCTGTTACTTAAGTACCATTGAGGTAAAGTGTGCACCGTTACAATACATCTTCAAATAGTTCATAATGTGTATGCAGTACACTAACACACACATTCGTTACATACCTCTGAATTGGGGTAATTACGTGTATTTCGATGACTGGAGATCATGGGAGGGAGAGAGAGAGGGGAAAGTGAGGAGGGAGGGGGAGGGGGGAGGGGGAGAGACGAAAGTGAGGGGGGGGAGAGAGAGAGGAAAATGAGGGGGAGATGGGGGGGGAGGGATTTAAAGGGGTCTGGAAAAAACTAAACAAAAAAAAATTGATTACAATAATAATAATAACGTAAATCAAGAGAATGTAAATAGCAAGATTTCCGGAGGGTACACGTAAGACACTAAGGTCACATCTTACTAAAGTCAAAGATACTATACTTATTACCACAGAGTCATCCATAGTGTACAGTATATCCTGCAGTTGTAGTAAAGTATAGGCGAAACAACTAGAAGGCTTGAGCAGAGAGTGAAAGAACATCAGGATGCTTGTAAGAGAGGTAATGAGAAGGTTTCAGCCATTGCTGAACATGCTTGGGAGCAGCATCACCCCATAAAATGGGAAGAGGTAAGAGTTGTAGATAAAGCCAGTAAGAATCGTGAGTTGAAGATCAAGGAAGCTCTACACATACAGATGACACCTGACAACAACAAGTTTAACAGAGGCATAGTGTGGTGGTACATCCCACCACTTTCACTCCTAAGAACGCACACACACTATTTCCTTACGCATCATTTACATTTCATACGTATTCGTCATCACGCACACCATTCACGTCATTTCTGTCTGCGTCTCACGACCACTCACTGCACGTGCTTCACCAGTTGTCTATATAATGGCTGGTTGAGCATGCGCCCTTTCAGTTGTACTCATGCTCGATCTTGTTAAGCACAAGCCCTTGTCTGATCTATCCAAATTGAACCTTGGGAGATTGGAAGGTTTGACCGCCTCGGAAAGCCAAAGAGTTGAAAATAGATACCACATCCCTCTTGCTTTACCAGTTTCTCAGCAAGAAAGACTCTTCCTCTTCCCAAACTAATCAGCCTAATCCTAATAAACCTGAAAAGTTGTCCAAGGTCATTGGGCATATGGCCGATAATGAGGATATAGTAGCCTTTCTCAATAGGTTTGAGCTAGAGCTCACTAATAGAAACATTCCCTTAGATAACTTTCAATCTTATTTACCCTCATCTTTAACCGGCCAATTTAAGGAGGCATATTATAACAACTTAAGCATGTGCCCCACATACCAGGACATCCGTTTAGTCCTTCTAAATGCTGGAGGTTATTCGGTCACAGAGTGCCTGAATAGTTTCCCGCTTAAATTCAGGCCCAGTGGAAACAAAACACTCATATAATGGTTCAATCAATGAAAGTATCGCCTGCACATTATCATAAGTAACCTGCCTTTCACCAATGCAATCCACCCAAAACTCAAAGGTAAAACAGCCAACATGATGGCTACCATTGGTGTGGTAGCAGGTCTTCCCCAGGAGCACAGAGAGGCCGTGCTCAACAGACCCTCTCTGTCGAACAACCCTGCAACGCTTGGTACTTGTCCTCATCCCAAGCCCATTACAAATCTAATTCTCATTACTCTCATCAAGGTACATTCCACTCTAGGAAACCATACCTTCAACATCAATCTGCCCAAAGTTCACAACCTTTGCCAACACCTCAATCACCACCTTCGGCACCTTCCCATTCACCTAATTACCAGTCTAATCGCCCCCAATCATCACCTAGTCCCATTCCCAGCCCTGTCCCCAGCCGTGCGCCATCTCTACAGTCGTCTGCTACAAGTGCAATCGTCTTGGTCACTATGCCAATGAATGCCCGTCGCAACTTCCACCCCAATCTCACCCCCTAGATAGGCAACCGCTACTTCCTAACAGTCCTAATCCCGGTAAGCCTGTACCGATCCCCAGGAATTCATGTCCAGTCAGGAAGATTGACATCCCTGACGCACACTCCATTGTTGACTCTGTTGTTGCCCCGTCTGCTAGTGATGCCCCCCTCAACCACTTTGAGGAGGACGATATTATTACCCATGGGTCAGTCAACGGCATTGACACGCCTGTTGTCATTGATTCAGGGGCTAAGATTTCTGTCATTTCGGACGATTTCATTGAATTACATTATGAACCTGTCCACTTCACCACTATCTTTGGTATTTCCCAAGAACCCAAGTCGGTTCCCGTCTTCTCATTGGCAGTTAAGTTGCCCACACTCGAAGGTAAATGCCTTCTGGCAGTAGATTCCCGGCTGCCCCCACGTACTGTTCTTTTGGGCCTTGACTTTGGCAGCCACAACATCATTGCTCTTATCAATCATATCAAGTCTGATCCCCATCCAGTTCTAACAGTAACTAGAGCCATGCAAGCAGACTCTGACCTTGCAGCTCATACCTCTGAGGTCCTCCATCATACTGAAGGTGCCTCACCCACTCAGTTTGAAGATTTACCTGACATCCCTGAGGACATTGAAAACCCCTCACAACCTATTCGTGACAACTCTTTACACCCTATTGCCATTCCCACTCTTTCCTTTGATGGTGTTTCTAAACAAGAGTTCACGGCTCTTCAGAAAGCTGATGAGTCCTTAGCACCGCTTTGGGACGTCGCCTGCAAGGGAGAGAGGTTAATTTTCATTGTAGATGACCTTCTTATGTGCACAACTTCAACTCTCAACACGGTGTCTCATGCCCTAGTTGTGCCTACCTCACTTAGGTCCAAAGTCCTTACAGCCGCCCATGAAGGTTTAGGACACAGTGGTATAAACACCACCAGGTCATTAGTAAATAAACATTTTACATGGCCAAACCTTGCTGCTGACATTAGAGATTATGTCAAAGCATGCAACAAATGTACGGTTCACAACAAAGCCGGTGGTAAGAAAATTCCCATGCTAGAACCGGAAATTATTTCTCAAAGGTGCGAGAAATTAGCCTTCGACATTATTAGTCCTTTACCCACCTCTAAGCAGAAGTTCCGTTAAATTCTGACTTCCTTGGAAATGGCCTCAGGCTTTCCTTTTGCCGTATCCCTCAGGTCATACACCTCTGAGGAAACTGCCAAGGCAATCCTTTCAGTAATAGCTATCTTGGGTACCCCACTCACCATTCTCACTGATCAAGGCACCAATTTCATGTCCCTCACTCTTTCTCACCTCAAACGTAAGCTCCATGTTTCTTCTATACGTACTTCCCCTTACCATCCACAGTCAAATGGCAGGCTAGAGAGATTCCATGCCACTCTCAAAGTCATGTTGGCCAAATGTATAGATAACAGGCAAGACTGGCCTCTTGCCTTGGACCTTGTCCTTCACTTTGCTAGGAATACTCCCAATTCTAGACATGGTTTCACCCCTCATGAGCTTCTTTTCTTGAAACCTTCCCCCTTTATTCTGTCCACTCTCAAATCTATCTGGACTTCCCCGTCTCAGTCATCTGTGAATCTCCCACAGTTCATTGAGGACCTTGATAACGTTCTCTCATGTCAAACTCATTATGTTAAGCAAGCCCTCAATTCTAAATTGGCTTCTTCCCGTATTTCAGCTGAATCTGACTTAGTAGCTTCCTTTAAACAGGGTGATATTGTCTATAAGAGGAATCCCGCGCCTGGAATTCATCAGGTGCGCATTCTTCAGGAACTAACAGTTCTGTACACAGGCTGAGATTTCTTGAGTTGGGAAAGGTGCACTACCTTGGGCTTGGACCTTCTATTCTGGGGTGTAATTGAACAATTGACTGGTGGGAGGAGCTGATGAACTACGTACGGACCATCCCAAGAGGCATCTAGACAATTGTTGAGCCTATTGACAACTCTGAGCCTCTTGAATTAACACCTACCCAGAAAGCTAGGCTTGATACCATTTTAGGTCAGTTCCCTGATGTGTCTACAAACAAGCCTGGTAGTACTTCTCTTGTCAAACACTCTTTATCTGTCAATTCACCTACTCCTATATGGTCACCATCCTATTCTATTCCTTTGTCGTATCAAGAACCATTCAGACTCGAGATTGAGAACATGCTCGAGTTGGGTGTTATTGAGCCCTCAGTTTCGAAATGGTCCAGCCCTCCCATCCCGGTCAAGAAGAAGGATGGAGGCATTCGTATTGTCATCGATTTTAGGAAACTTAACTCGGTGACTATTAGAGAGCCCTTCACCATGCCATCGATAGATGACATCCTAGCCCATTTAGGTAATGCGACCGTCCTTTCAAAGATGGACCTCTTGAACGGATTCTATCAAATACTAATGGAGCTCCAAACAGTTACGGCATAAACAGTAAGCGTAACTTCCAGAAATTGGCTGTTAAAAAGAGAAAAATGTGTTATTATTATAATTATTTTAGCCGAGAATGATTGAATCAATAATTTAGTTTATGATTTATTTTGATGGAAACATTTGGTATACTCACCCCTTCACCATACATTTGGTTGCCATAATGGAGCTGCTTATTAGTGTTGAATGAAACTGTCTTTGTACAGTTTGTGATAAAATCATGAAATTTTGTACACAGGTTTATATGCCCCAATGGTCATTCGCCCCCAGTTCACACCTTGGAAGAAAATCACAAACTCGATTAAATAAACTCCATTAAATAAAACAATATATTTTACTGGTTTTCTCAAAATAGTTGACTATTATAAGGATGAATTTTGTACCAAAAATCATTGTCAGGTATGGGCCCGCCCCCTTCACACCTAAGCTACTTATTTTTTTATTAAATACAGCATAATTTTGAGTTCAATATAGGTAATAACAATTCTAAGCATGACTTTTGTGTAAGTGTTTTTTAAATAGACCAGGACCTTCCCCCAGTTCACATGCTGGCAACCACAAAACTATGTCACGTTAGAAAACTATTATTAGTTAATATTTCCTCATTGATCTCAATAAATTTGATATTTGGAATATAACTAATGGAAGTATAGCTTTATTCAACATTAAAACAGAAAAGCATAATTAGCTAATGATATACAATTAATAGGAGTATCAGCACTTGCTGGCACTGGTATTGTTTTGGTTTTAATTTAGTTATAATTATTCTTTTGGTTTTTAACCCTCAGTGTACATGTGTGTGAGGGTTATAGTAGTCTCTTTGTCATTCATTCATTAATTCACTCTGTGAACAGCGGATCTCGAAGATGGCAGACTTTTATCCCTTGAGGGAAGAGGAACTCAGATTAGATGACTATTTAAGTCCCTTTATTTTGCCACTTTTTTAAAATTTCGGCTTAGTGTTTGAGAAAACAAGAGAAAAGGCAGACAGTATGGTATCTGTTACTATACTGCCACACCCATTCATTTGCTTACCTGCCATTTAGAATCACACACATTCATGTGAGCGTACAAATTTTACCACGCTCGGTCATAATTGTTACTTGCATTCTGTATTTCCAGTTCCAATCTTTGGGAAGTCTCTGGTGCTGGAAGTGTGCTTCTTTCACCAATTGTAAATGTGCCTGCCCTCCTAACAGTGTGCCGTTTGTGTAATGTGCATGTCAGAAAGTCCAAATGTTCCTGTGGTTATTGTTTTTCTACCAATCCAAGGTTAATACTGTAGCCAGAGAATGTCGTGATGTCCTCAGAAAGTCGTAAAACCATATGGCTGAGTGTCAAACTCATAAAAAAGCTTTAGAAAGTGTGGAATAGTCCCAGGAGTGTAGAATGGCTGATTGTAAACGTCAAGCCATAAAAAAGGCCCTTGAAACTCCTGAAGAATCCTAGAGATGTAAGTAGGCCAATGCTAAATGCCGTGCCTGTAAGACTAAAGTTGTTCACACTAAGCCATAGCTAATTAAAGCTAGCTAGATGAGTTAAAATAAATAGAACAAAACTTTTGTTATAAGCTGAAAATTTAAGAACTTGTTATTCAACAGTAGTGACTTCTCTTGCAAACTATTGCATTAAAAAAAACAACTCTCAGCATGCTTACATGAAAGGGTTATAGTAGTCGTCCTGTCTGTTTGTCTGTCTGTCACGCTTTGGAGATTGCTGACAATTAACCCTTGATTTAAGTATAAGAACGACAATTTAAGACTTCATTGTGCTACTTTTTTAACTTCAGGCTTTTTGAGAAAAAAGTGAAGCTTCAGTTCTGCGTAGGTACCAGCTTTTTGTGGGTAACGCCACCTAGCGGCACATCGTCACCACATGAGCAAAAATTTCTTGCTGCCCGCTGTAGTTTTGCTTATGCTGGGAAGTTTTTAACCGAGTACAGAAGTGAAGTTTCGTGTTGAAAATATATACTAGTGAGTGTCTCTGGCCTGTTTAGCTTCTTCTCTTATGAAGACAGCATTTACATCTATTGTTTTCATTGCTCAAACTATATTGATACTTAATTAGAACAGCCAATACATTTTTTTTTGTCCAAAATGATTTTGTAATTTCTTGCTAGTGTATAGTAGCACTGAGGGTTCGTTCCTTTGGTGCTTCATTTTTTATAGTTACCTTGCATTGTAGGTTTGTTTGGTTATTTACAATTACATGTCTCAATTTTAGTTTTAGTTTTGAGTATGTAATTATACAAGTGACAGTTTTGATAATATAATAAAGTGACAATCTATAGTATTGTTACCTCCTCAATAGTTATAGGGAAGTTCTCTGTTCTTGCTGCTGTCTTATATTGTCCTCTCTCTCCATCTCTATCATATGCAGTCTCCTTCTTCTCTCCCTTTCCCTCATATTGTTCCTCTCTTCTTCCTATCTTCTTCATCAAGTGTTTCCTATTCTCCTTCTCAACATTTCCCTCTCCTGTTGTCTTTCTTCTTCAGCCATCACAGCTCTTCTTGTTCTCATCCTTTCCCTCTCCTACTCTCTCTTCAGCCATCACACTCTTTTTTGTTCTCATCCTTTCCCTCTCCTGCTCTCTTTCTTCTTCACAGCTCTTCTTGTTTTTATTCTTTTCCTCTCTTGCTGTCTTTCTTCAGCCATCTCTGCTCTTTTTATTCTAATCCTTTCCCTCTTCTGCTCTCTTTCTTCTTCAGTCATCTCAGCTCTCCTTATATAATCCTTCCCTCTCCTTTTCTCTTTCTTCCTAGCTATCTCAGCTCTTATTGTTCTCATTCTTTTCCTCTCTTGCTGTCTTTCTTCAGCCATCTCTGCTCTTTTTATTCTAATCCTTTCCTTCTTCTGCTCTCTTCTTCTTCAGCCATCTCAGCTCTCCTTATATAATCCTTTCCCTCTCCTGCTCTCTTTCTTCCTAGCTATCTGAGCTCTTCTTATTCTTATCCTTTTCCTCTCCTGCTCTCTTTCTTCCTGAGCCACCTCAGCTCTTCTTTTCCTTCTCCTTTCCCTCTTTTCAGCTCTTTCTTCTTCCCTTCTCCTCCTTTGTCTATCTCTGTTCCTTTTTCTGTCCTTGTCTCTTTCTGCTTGAGTGAGCTGATTTCTGTTGTTTCTGATGCTCATTCTCTCTTTCTGTCCATGATTGTTGACTTGACATTCATTTAGTCATTGATTCCTACTTTCTGAGCTTTACCATTTCAGTTTGTGGTGACGCTGTCCAACCGGCTTTATTCTTGAATACACATACACTGTCATTGTTACTGATACACAAGCATATTATTATACAGTTTATTATGCATATTGGCATGTGAAATTGGATGTAGTTTACAGCAATTATGAAATTGAGCTCATAGGGACAGGCTATATCTTATGAAATCTGTGGCTATTTGGTAATTTTGATTAAAATATATTCTTGAAGATTTCAAACATATTTTACTGTACAGTAAATCTTCAAGCATAAAATTTATGTAATGTAGTAGCAATTCAACGATAACTCGTCACTGTTGACAGATTGTAAAAAAAAGTTACCTATAAGCTTTTTTGTTTTTCCCCCTGTTTGGGAGTTAAGTTATGGACTCCTTACGTTTGGCTTGAGGAGGTTTCATACCTCCATTTATTTGTTTGTGGTATTGGCGGAGAGCCTCACATTCTTCTCGGGCTTGGGTTATGTGTGATATGGCTTTCGATGCCCACAATAGCCATCTGTGCTTATCCTTCTGCTTCCAATATTTGCAATACTTCTCTTCAGTAGCTTGATTAAATTAGCTCTTTTACTCAGCAGATGCAGTTTCTTCACCACATTCAGAATGCATAAGGATGTCTGGTTCATCACCAATTCATACTCTTGTAAAGGTGTAGATAAAATTTGAGTAAAAGTGAACTAGTTATAAAAAAAAAAAAACATTAAAAATTGGGGATTTACGGTTGCTTAAAAAAGTATGGGAACTAACAACGCTTGAAAGACGAAAGATCACTTGCCCCATGTGATGATTCTGTATCCCTAAATCACTGCTGTGAAAAACCATTCTTTTTATCATTTTTATGTAATACTAAATATTATTGAAGGAGACAGTGATTTCGGGATACACAATCATCACATAGGGCAAGTGACCTTTCCTTTTCCACGCTTTTTAAAGCTTTTCTAGCTCTCATACTTTCTTAGTCATTGCCAATCAATTAAATTCAGTAATCAAAATTTTGATTGCACAGATCACTTGGACAAATACATGGTTGAAATATTGTTTATTGTTTACATAATATTATTACTTATTACTGCTTCAGCACAAATGGTGAGCTAGCTGGTCTGATTGAGATTTATATTTGAAATATTTATTTGTTAGTTAAAAACTGGATTTCGTTTATAGCTATCTACTAGAGACTAACTACTCTCAGGCACAGCTCAAAGAGAATGTTAATGAGTGTTGATTGTTCTCTGAGGTGTAGCTAATGAGAATGTTAATGAGTGTTGACGATTGTGATTGCATAAACAACAAGATGCTGGAAATTCTAAGTTCAGAATAAGGGGGAGGAAAAGTGAGTGGAGAGTGGGAGGAGTTAGGAGATTTAGGGAATTAAGGGTAAAAATAGAAGGGAGTGAATCAGTTAAGTGGCAGTAAAACAATGTGTCCGAGGGTCCTCAGATCAATTCAGAGCGGCGGTAAACAATTCAATTTTTAGGATGATACAGGTAATGATCGCTAAACTGGAGGATTATGTTTAGTGAAGTTTGGGACGGGGCCGAACAACGAGCTAACACAAAAATACGAGAAGGTCAAAGTACAAAATAACATATGTACGTCCAAACATATATATATAAACTAGTGTTGTGCTTGAGCACAAATGGCGAGCGAGCCTTAAACTACACTATTGTTAAACGATTAATTTGAACTACTAACACTCAAGCTACTAAAATAAAGTCGAGTTTTTAAATTACGTATGTGCGGTAAAGGGGATTCAATGCCATAGTAACCGCTACCCGCAACTGTTTGAATTGAAAAAGAAGCAACAAAATCAAGTCACGTTATTTAAAATTTTCTTTGTGATATTCTTAATAGTAGTTGTAACGCACAATACTTTCACACAACTGAACATGCCTACGCGAGACTTACCTTCGTGGTTAGTCTAATGGACCATGCATTTTCAAGTAAATACTGTTGCGTAGGGGTTATAACTGTGACAAATAGCGTATTAACTTACCACCGCCACTCACTCGAATAGAAATGGAACTCCCATAAGTTTTTGAGTTTTAACTGCACCCGCAAAACAATTCAAAGCGGTAAACAATTCAATTTCTAAGGTGATAAGGGTAATGATCGCTAAACCGGGGGATTCTGTTTAGTGAAGTTTGGGACGGGGTCGAACAGAGCGAACACAAAAATACGCGAGGGTCCAAGTACAAAATGACATACGTACGTCCACACATATATATAAACAAACTCATATCCCCGATTTTCAATTGTGTTACCCCTGTAAGTGTCTCACTCGCCAATAACATATACCCGATTTTGCATTATCCACCCCTAATACTGTCCTCGCTCGTTCGCCAACAAAAATCCCTGATTTTCAATTGAGTTACCCCTGATAGTGTCTCTCTCGCTCGCCAATTAGCTTTTTTATTATTATTTGTTTGGGCCCAGCCCTGCACTGAAGTGGTTGCCAAGGCAACTCTACAGACAACCTGCACTCTACATACTGTGTTTCTCTTCAACATTCACAATAGTAGTAAGGCTGGCTGTTATGTTGCAAGAAGTTCTATGAATAAAAATGTTAGCCTTACAATCCCTAGTCATGCCACTTCATTATGTTTTTACACCAGTTTCTCTCTCCTGCTCTCTTTTTCCTAAACAATATCAGCTTTTCTTAACCCCCTCATTTTCTTTAGCTCTTTCTTTTTGAGTCATGGAGTCCCTTCTCCTTCTTTGTCTGTCTCCTGCTTTTGAGTCTCTCTGTCCTTCTATCATGATTGTGGATTTAGGCTTTGCAAATGTTTTGCCCTCTCTTTTGTACTTTCGCCTTCCTTTGAAACTTGCCTTCTACTGAATGTGATGATACTTACTCATTCAAGTAATGGTGATACTTTACCTAACTGTTTGAGCACATGAATTATTCATGAATACACACAATGTCGGTTGTCGGTCATCGTCGTTACTGATACAAAAGCGTAAGATTATTATTGTTATTATTTTTATGTTTATACTTCTGTCTTGTAGGACGACTAATAATGAGTGCAGATATCGATGCAGAAGAATAAGCACCAGAGAACAATCTTTGACACAATATTATGACTCTTATTACCAGTGTGGGGGTTGGCTTTGGAGGAGGAGATGTCACCAGTGAGCATCTTGTCAAATAAATACTTCTCTATTATAAATTATATATTATCTATTTTTGTTTATCAGAGTTAAAAGTCGAGTATCTTATCGACAGGAGTACTACAGAGAATATTACTATGTGACAGAATGTTGTTCAGGATATGTAAGACATAATGGATTTTGTAAGAGTAAGTACAGATATACTTTAGGTTTAGTAATGCTGTAAGTAGCTAATCATGCAGTAAAAACTTTATTCTGTTAGTTTTTTTTTACGTACCGTTTTGTTTTTTGTTGTTGGTTTTGTCTCAATTTTTTTCATCATCATATTTATCCATAGTTAATAAATTGTGAATTGAACAGTCTGTTATATTATAAGGCGGATTCTGTATCACGAGGGTTTATGTACAGTCTCACTATTTTTGTTTTTCAGGAACAGTCTTGGGTTTTGAGAACTCACTGACCTACTTGGAAAAAGATGGATGCACTATGACTATCTGTGCTAAAGTATATTTGAATAATGTAGTATTTCGATATGACAGACAAGTTCATATATTGAATTATCAAGTAACTTCACCTTGGGGTAATGAGAATTACAGTATTATAACTATTCATTGTAAATAATTACATCTCAATTTTTCTGTTGAATTTTAACTGAGACATAGTGTGAAGATTCAACTGAATTGAAAGTAATTGTCTTGACAGTGAAACCTCTCCACAAAATTTTAGCTTGGGGACCAAAAATGTAGAAGAAAGTTCGACAGTTTTCACAAGTTATTTTGTATTGTGATTGATCAATTTATTGTATTCATGGTGGATGTTGTGAGTCAGGTCTTTCAGAGCCTCTTTGTGGAGAGGTTCCACTGTAGTTAGAGGATAATTTTGTTTGTTACATAATCTCAGTATCTAATGATGATTGTCTATGATCTAGGTGCAAGTGTAATGAATGGTAAATTGTTTCTTTCTTCTACTTTTCGTAAAAATTGCTTTAACTTGGACATTAGTAAAGAATACAGAAGACAGGGAGACCTGAGAATCACTTTGTCCAAGTATGACTCCACCTCTTATACTGTGCTATCTCCAAGTTCTGCAACTATCAGGCCAAGAGAAGGTGAAGTGTATGGAGTGTTAGTATGAAAATAAGTTTAGTGTTCAATGTATGTATTACTATAATATAATAGCTAGCTAGCTATATATACTATATCAGTACCACACTCTCATTTAGAGTTGACCACCCCCCCCCCCCCCCCACCCAACCATTTGGGCATCCGGAAAAATTTTAATACCTGAAAATGAAATTTTTAGGGATCAATTATCTCCCAAAAATGCTTGCTTTGTTCTTGAGACCCCAATGAAGCTCCATAACAAAATTCCTTAACCAGAACTTTAAAAAAAAATTAAGTTGTAAAAACTTCTTCAAGTAATACTTTTTCAAAGTGTCACAATTAATGTTCATCATCCTCATGGTCTCCATGAGCCTGGCTAGAGCAATATTGGTAGCACTTACTGGCTAGGAATATGATCATCATCTATTCACAGTAGGTCCACAAATTTTCATCTTTTTCTTTACTGCACTGGAACACTAAGAACTGTTTAGCCTTGGGGAACTGGGGAGGCAGGCCAGGATATGGCTTGAGCAATTTTTAAATCCCCAATTTGCACACTATGACATTGAGTGTGATTTCATTTTTTTATTACTCTGTGATATGAAGTTCTTTGTATGCGAGTCTTAAGAGAGCTGAATCAAGCCAAAGCAACTTTTTGTGAATTAAGAATGTGTAAGCTGACTTTGTTTAAAAAAAAAAGATGTCATAAATGAGTTTATTACCTCCACATTTTGCACTCTTCCAATAGTTTATACATAAAATCATGCTTTTTTTTTTGCTGATCATACTTTCTTTTATTAGATGTAGCTCATTTTAACATGGCCTGGCCAAAACCAAATAGGTTCCCCCACACCTGTATACCAAATTTTATTCGTTAGTATTAGCTATAGATAATATTTTTCTTTGTTGATGTAGATAATTCCTGTTTATCTTGGTTTTGGTGACATTGACATTGTGGTTGAAACAATTGGTTTAAGGATAAGTCTACAAAAAGGAGTAGTAATAAAAACTTAAATTGGGTGTTTAAGTTTCCTCCCAGGCATCTTTGTAGTATTGGTTTTGTCATACTAATGGCTCAGTTTTGTCAAAAATTTGCAAAATGCTATTGAGGGTAGGAGGAGGGCGAGTTTGATTTAACTTCTTCAGAGTATAAGTAAATTAACTGAGAAAAGTTGTTAAGTGAAACATCCAATATCATCTATTAACAATAATTCTTCTAGTATTTTTTTAAATTTTTTTATTTTGTTGCAAAAAAATTATTACCAAAGATAGTTTTAATTCACTTTTTTACTAGCTAAATAACTTTTATTTTTTTGTAGATGTATGCATTGGATTTGAGGAAACTGAGATGGAAGTATATGAGAATGCTGGAACTATTTCACTATGTGTTGCCATCTTAAGGCCTACAGATCTCAGAAGAATAGAATATGCAACTTTTAGTATGAGAGTATATACTAGAAATATTTCAGGTAATTTCTGTAATATTAAATTCCAGCATGCAGTGTTTAAGTTGTATTATTCTATCATTTGCAGGTTCGCACCATTGGGACTTCAGTTATTTTTACTCTTCTAATACACTATCAAAGTACACACGAAGAGTTTGTTTTACTGTACAAATTGTGTCAGATCATATTCACGAAGAAGATGAGGAGTTTGAGGTTGTGTTGGAAGGTAGAAGTCTGCCTGACTATGCTACCATAACATCAGATGTTGCAAGAGTTAAAATTCTTAATGTTAAAAGTGAGTTCCTGTTAATGTTGTTGTTCTTTTTCTCACAATTTTATGATTTGACTGCTATTTTCATTGCTTCGTTGTTGCTTAGGTAACTTCACTATTGGATTTACTACAGCTGATGTGGAAGTAATTGAGAGTGCTGGTTCTGTGGATATCTGTATAAGGTCTTCCATCAATAACTTCCGTAATGGAATAGTAACTCTTAAAGTTGTTATTCCTATGATTCATGAAAATGGTAAGATTAAATGATCTTAAAAATGCGTAAAATCTAGTATTTGGTGAGCAGACCATAGTGAGAAGCGACTTTTGTGTATTTCTATCTATTTCCAATAACAGACTTGTAAATAAAATTTAAATCTTAGTACTGAGAACTTTTAAAAAAATTAGATTGTACTTTGCATGAATTCTTTTCCAATCACAGTATATTAGACTTTTAACTAACAGCTTTGATTCAATTCACAATTGCGGCATGTTTATCTTTTTCCCATGTATTTTTATTCTTTTAGTTAGTAAAATTTTTTATGCTTCAGTTTTTAATGGAATTGAAGTGTCATGTTCCTTTTCATTAAATAATTGTTTGAATACTAAGGATTATTAACCCTCCACGCTCTGATTTTGGAGATTATAACTGTTGATTTAGGTATGTACTACTCAAAACAACAATTTAAGATCTTCTATTGTGCTACTTTCCTAAATTTCATGCAGATTTAGAGAAAACTCGTAGCTGTCAGCTCTGCGTAGGTACTAGCCTTTGTGGGTAACGCCCCCTATGGCCATGTCGTAATCACGTGAACACATAATTTATTGTTTCCTGCCGTAGTTTTGCTTTATGCTGAAAGTTAACCAGGTGCTAGAATTTGAGTTTGGCATTGATGCTGGCGAATGTCTTTTGCATGTTTAGCTACTTCTTTTATTAAGACAGTGTTTATGTTTTCATTGCTCAAGATATACTAAGAGCTGCTTGTTAGGAGAGTATCAGGTGTAACAAGTTGCTATTTGTCATCAAATGGTGAAACACAAAGTCAGGTACTCTAAATCATCAATAGCGACTTCAAGCTTAGCAAAAAAAAAAAGACATGGAACTTTACTGTCTGTCTGATTGGGAGTGTGGAAAATCCACTTGAATCCGAGAGACACCACAAAAAAAGTGAGAAGGTAATGCCTTCTTGTCAGCAACTGGCTTAAAAATCCTGATATTGGTTCAGGTAGAAAAGAGGTGTCCTTTGTTCTTAACTAGCTAACATAACAAAAAAGGAACAAGTTAGATGATGCAGTTAAGATAAAAATTAAAGGTAACAGCAATTCATTACTATTCATAAATGGAAATAATAACTGGTGATAGTATCAGGAACAGTGCAACTATTTTCCAAGGTGCTAAATTGTTGATACAGCAACTGCAGAACATAGAAAAAGTATCATGCAATACATTGGCATTTTATGTAACAATTCATTCTATCATGATTCATTAATGTTTAGTCATAATCAAATGTATTAATTAAAATTTTGTGGGTTAAAATTTAATTGTTTGCTAAGTAATTACTGGTGGGTGTGTCTAATAAATAGAGGTGTGTGTGACTATGGTCCCTGAAACTAGAATACTTGGAGCCTATATTATTATTTTCATATTGATGCAGTTAATTCCAAAGTCTTGGTTTGGTGATATTGTGATTGGTTTAAAGATGTTTGTAATTTCATTGGTTGCCATCTATTGATTGGTTAGAAATACTTCTGTTTATGTAATCTTGCATTGCGTAGAACTTCACAAGGTGGAAACACAACTTAGAGGAGATCTACTCATTCAATGACAGCATATGACCACTCTCTACTATTAGTAATCTGAATACTTTTTTACTTACTGGATGGTGTCTTTTATTGTGAACTATTTTGTGATGTGAATAAATACTCTTGAAATGTTAAATGGCTAGTTTATTATATTTTTTGGCCTGTATTGTACCTTTAAATGATGTTCTCTATTATTTTGTACTGAATTGTTAGATGTGTATTTGAATGAGACTCTGGTCCAGTTCAGTGGAACCAACACTCGCCAGTGTTTATCTCTAAACATTACAAATGACGATGAAATAGAAAATACTGAAGTAGTCACACTGATGTTGGAAATGGTGTCCACCACACAATCTTTCTACATGGCCATTGACCCGGCATTCACGAAGATAAAGATCATTGATGACGACAGTATGTATCAGTTTTAATTTATTTTTCAATGTAATTGTGCTCATCAGTTGCCAAATATTCTTCTGTACTGTTTGTTAAAAGACTTAAAACATTTTTTAATTTTTTTAAAATTTAGGCATAGTAATTGGATTTAATACTTCGGTTGTTGAAGTAGAGCAAGCTGGCCATGGTCGAGTATGTGCCAAGGTGCTTCATGGAGCAGATATGGTGACAGGACCTATCACCTTGCTAGTATCATACAGAAATGGAACTGCAAGTATGTGAATAGAACCACAACAGCAACAACTAATGTTATCTAATTATTGGTTTATTTCCCCCAGAACTCAATATCGATTATTTCCCAGTACTAGGCATTTTTTCTACACGTCGCGAACAAAATTGTTATTCAGTTGTTCCTTTATCATCTTCTTCTACAAATAACCAGATAAGGACATTCTTTGTAGATTTGTTGCCATTTCCCTATGCTAAACCACCTGAGAATGTGATTTTATCTCCACAGAGTGTTTTGGTGAAATTGACACAAAAAGGTATGTATTTTGTAGTTACTGCCCTTCACAATTGTAATTGAATTATAATTTTTTCACATAATGCTGAAACTGTATTATATTAAAAATCATTCTATATTACAGTGTTTTTCTATTAAAAATCAGAGCTCACTAGGTTATACAGTATATTAATGTGAGCCGGTAGAATAAGTTGGACGAACAAGCAGTGAATGTGATATCTGTTATTCTAACAAGTTAACTTTGTAGTGACTGTGAAACTAATGATGCAGGTTGTAGTGGGGTTCTACTCGGTCAATCTTAAGAGCTTCTGCCACACAATATTCGAGTCTAGCTTGTTGAACAATTGATAGATTATCAGAAATATTCAGCAGCTACAATCTATATGCAGCTAACTATCTAACTTTCATCAGACTGAGCTACTATACAAATCATAAGCATATATGCACCAATGTGAATTACATCCGAGTTACACATTGTCAACACCTAACTGGTGATTCTTTGGTGGTCAATGAGGTCCCTTTACATTATCGTCTGGCTAGTCTGGCCTTGTCACTTGTCCTATTAGGTGGCTGGCTTCTTGTCTTTCTAGGGGACTGTCCATACCACATCCGCATTTCCTCTTTGGCTACTGCTCCTGGATATCTATGCCGAAAAAATCCCTCAGTGTGGGAGTGCATTTTATTCTTCAATGTTCTACCACAAAGTGATATGGCTGCAAGAAGAGTGACAGTGATCATCTCTTATGCCTGTGGTGACTTTTTGAATGACAAAGTTTCAACAAATTAGGTACATATTAAAATGTTGAATTGCTGAAACTCTGACCAAACATTCTTTCTTCGTCGTATAATTTTACTAAACTCTATTCAATTTCTTGGAATACAATGCTATTTAGTTTCTCTTCCTCTTCTGTATCAACTTGACTCTGTACTGCTTCAATACAATGAAACAGCAGTTTGCAGAATGAACAGTAACCTAAAGTCTTGTGATCTTAGCACTTTGTTAGCAGCTTTAAGATTAGTGAGTTCATTCTCCATTGTGTAATCCAATTCAAATTGTCTCTGCATAGATAACCTGTGTACAGTTCTGGTCACTTCATGAGGAATACATGAGGTGGAGACCATGTACTCTTGGATACTTCTGTGATACCAAGCCTCTATTACTCCAGTTGTATTCTATGTATAGTTAGGGAGGAATGGTGACCCTAAGGTTTGCCATCATTCCTCCCTAGCTTCTTCCTGTTGTCAATGTTTTTCGTCCTTAGTTCACTTGTCATGCATTTGTTCCTCTCTCATGGCAGTAGTAGAGTCCGTACGAGATGTGAGTTCAGTGATCATTAATTTAACACCCTCTTACATAGCTGGTACTGAATCTGCCATTTCCAAGCTTCTGTCTAGCTCTAATCCTTCAGTTTGTGTATTTTTCAAGCTTGTAATACTTGTCAAGCTTGTAATACTTGTCAAGCTTGTAATACTTGTCAAGTTCGGTTTGTAGGTGTAGTGATCACTTTGCTAAAGGTCATTTCAATCAAAGAGTCCACATGTATGCCATAACTTTCAAATAGCTGTCTGATATCTCTCGAAGATACTGTAAGTACTGCAAGGTTCTCCTTGGTCAATCTAAAGAGCTTCTGCCACACAATATATGATATTAATAGTGGAACAATTGTTGGATAAAAAATAGTTTACTGGAAAGTTGCAGCAACAATGGTAAATGTGTGGCTATTCTAACTTTCAAAAATGCTTGCACGATGCATTGACCATTTATAAAATTATTGTCTATAGTTTTCATTTTTAAATTGTCACATTTTTTATTGTGAACATAAAGCCTCAAGAAGTACTGAGTCATTCTTGGGTCATTGTTGAGTGCTGATATGATTTTATGAAATCCAGGATGATCAAGTCTTCTTGCTGAACAGTTAATTTGAAATCAAAAGCTGGTGTGTTATGATAATCACCACTGTGACTGCCACTCATATCTTTTATGCTTTCATACAGTCATAGCTCAAAATAACTAAGTTCTTGGCACTTTTTCAAAACTATTATATGATTTATCATTTAGTGTTGACTTCAAAATGGCAATTGTGATTTTTTGTAGTCGGCTGTTCCTTGGTAGCTGACATACTTTCGTGCTACAAAGTGCTGCTTAGTATCTGCATGCTTAAAAATCAATGTTACGAGATAATTTCCAAGGAAATGATTTGAAGTCTCCATTATAAAAGAAACACCACATACTCCTGATTCTGTTTCATGTATCAACAGCTTACTTCGCCTCAAAATTGTTAAATAGTGACTCTGTTCTTACTGTCCAATGAGTTGGACGAAGCGTTCTTATCCCAAAGATATTGCTGGAAGATACACTTTCTTTCACTTTAAAAAAATACTTACTCTTCTTGGAGAAAACTTGATAAGTTCGGTAATTTCTTGAGTAAGTTCATTAACAATTTTCATAACTTTAATATTTTTAAGGTGTCATAAGCTGCCAAATTCAAGTATTAACCATGGCAATGGGGAAAAAACTCTTGGTTTAAGCTTGCTACTTCATTTTGCGACTCTTGTTCTAACCTTACCATCTTCAACCATTGGCATAGGAGAACTCTTGCTCTAGCAGCATACTGTACAGAAGTTAAATACTTGTCATGCCTTGTATAAAATATTAGTTTGTGTGAAGTTTATTGGTCGACAAGGACTACCTTTGAGAGGAGACAAAATGAATTAGATAGTATATGTATTCAATTGTTATAAATGAAGGGCTGAAGCTGACTCAATGCTAACAGAGTAATTATTCCAGTCAAAAGGAAATGATAAAGCTAATGGGCATGCCTATTTTACATGAGATTGCTTTTACTCTACATTCAACATCCTTTCTTACTTTCTTTGATTCTCCGGTGACAACTGAGATTTTTTCAAATTTTATCTTTGTTTTTCTTATATAATTGAGAAAGGTTCAATCTATAGTTTAAATTGTTTACAAAAAGTACACCCATATTTTGGCCCAAGTGCCTTATGGTCCTTATATGTACTGTTTTTATTTATTTTTTGACTTGGGCTGCTGTCCATTGAGTTAGAAAGTTTATGTTCATCTGACACAACATTTTAACATTTGAATGTTTGGCCATACAATGTATTTTTATATGACACTTTAATAGCACCAGAGGGTGAGCTTGCTAATTTGCCTAGAACATCTTTGATAAAGTGTGTATATCCATTATATATATATATATATATATATATATATATATATATTATATTAGTGGTGTGCTTGAAAAATGGCGAGTGAGTAAGCCTATATAGCTATATTTTATACCATAAGAATTTACCTTTTATTTCTCATAAAAGAGCTTCAAATGTTATCCTTACACTTATAAATAGAAGTGAGAGCTAACTATGAGCTACACATAGATGCCAGCTGTCCCCGTTTTTGGAGCATTGTTGTCCCTTTTTTTGTCACGGGTTGCAGAAGGTCTGACACATATTATACTTGTACTTTGATTCAGCTGAGCTATGCATTGCCCATACCTCTGCTGATACCTCATGTTAACATGCTGCTGATGATATGAATCCACCTTCAGTGACAATCTTCTAAGTGCAAGAAAGGTACACCAAAAGGTCAAAATAAAGGCTGGCACATCTGAACTTGTGTAATACTTTATTTAGTTGAATGTATCGTCACAATTCTAGGGTCAAATTTAAAATCCCTGGGGGAGTATGGTCAAATATTTGGGGTATATGGTTTAAATTCCTGGGGTGTGGATCCCCATTGAAATTCTAGAAATTTGGTACCTATGGCTACAACTTAGCATAATGTCTAGAAATGTTACTACATGACTCATCCTTTTAACGATGAGAGAAATAGTGAAATAATGCTATCTTCCTGGGTCGTCTAAGATTATTTTATAATGTAAACAAAAGTTGAGGCATTTAGGTCTGCCCCAAAGGGGCTAGGTTCATTTATTAGTTCTTTTTAAAACTTTTTACCAACTTAAGTAATTTAGTGGAATGGGTATACAAATGGGGTCGCACGAACCATAAAGTAGCAAAAATATAAAACATCAATGGAATCTCGATTGTGTTACCCCTGAAAGTTTCTCACTCACTACTCTTGCTTGCCAATAACAGATATTTATATGTTTACTTGATCTTGTTTTCTTAGGTGCATCATCTTGCTCTTCAGGGAAATACCATTGTGAAACTGACTGCTCTGGCAACTGGACAAAAAGATCTGACAGCGTTTTGGACACATCTAGTGATGTGTGTATTTCTGAACGCTCTGTGATTAAGTCAAGGAAAACAAGCAGCACATGTTCATCTATAGGACAATTTTGTAAGCTAAGTTTTTGCATTACATAATATGTATGAATATCCAGCATCCAAAAATATATAATTTTTATCACATTCTTCCCATGCTTAACTTTAGGTATAGAGTCTATGGAGGAGAATATAATTAACAGTTTCCAGTTGGGAATCAGTGACCGAGTCTACAACCCTGACGTAGACACTGACAGTTGTAATGCTAAATCTGCAAGACTCACATGCGCAAGCAAGTTGGTGCAAACTTCTGGTGAGTGTCTGTCTACTAGGCCCGCCACCTGCCAGAGTCGCTCCATTCTGATTGTTCTGGATACATCCAGTTCTATTGGTCACAAAAACTTCAAACGGATGACCAAGGCAATAGCAGAACTAACTCAACATTTCTGTGGGAAGGTGCAGTTAGCAGTGGCCAAATTCAACCAGCATGCTTTCCTTGATCGTTGCTTCAACTGCCCAGCAAAGTCACGTTTTGATCTGGCACGGTTTATTAGGGATGAGGTGGCATTTGAAGACACTGGATCCAGCGGTAAAAATTTTGACAATGCAGTTTGCATAAATAGAAAAGTCTTTAGTTCCGGATGTGATAACAGCACTCGACTGGCAGACTGCGTTGACATCATATATGTTACTGATGGAGGCATTTCCAACAGCAGCTGTGGCCAGGTGAAAACTTGGCTCTCTTCTCAAAGTGACATTTGTAGCAAGAGTAAAGTATTCGCAATAGGCATAGGAAATGAGATCACTGATGAGGAACTGCAGTGTATTGCAAGCTCAGCAACAGGCAATATGCAAACGGCTTTTAAATTTGACAATTTTATCGACTTCCAAAAGTACATATCTAAAAGTGTTCAGTTATTGTACAAGAATAATAAAGATTGCACGAGAAACAAAGACTCGTGTGAAAGAAACAGAATAGACTTGGCTTGTCGTGATTAAAATGAATGCTAATTATTTTAAATGACTGCTATTTTTTTTGTAAACCCCATTTTGTTTAATTGATTGATGTATAATTGACCCATTGACCCTTAGAATTTATATTCTTGGAATTTTTGTATTTGTATGATTGTTTTTGTATTAGAGTTGTAATGCCTATGCCAACTTATTAGATTTTGCCAAAACATTGCATAGTTTTTGTTAATGCTATCAAAGCTTAAATTTACTTTTTATTAGCAATAAAATATTCTCATGTTGGTGTAGCATAAGAGAATATTGATATCAAGAGATAAAATTTACTCTTGATTTGGAGGTGTAATGGGAGATAATTTGCCTTATTGGTTAGTTACTCAAGTAGAGAGTTCATCTTCAAAATCTGTTGTCTGTGTCCAATACAAACTGAGATATAAGATGGGAGTCATACTAACTACCCAGCAAGGTAAAGTTAGGCATGGTCAATTTAAACCAATTAAGCCTTTAAACCCATCTTGGAAAGGTCTGGCAAAGTCAATTTTGGTATGATTGAATGAGGATATGGAGTCATTCTAGCCTCTGGGAAGAGTCTCATCTGTCTGATAGATAGGCTGGATGTAGTCCTGGTGATAGGTAGAACACTGGTTGCTAGTCTTCCTCAGTAAGTTGCGTAGTTGTGGGATAAAATGTCAGTCAGCAATAATTAAGTGTAATGAGTCCAGCATGAAGTCAAGTCTTGTGCAGCGTAGATACCATCAATTGAGTGATAAAGGATTGGAGTGAAAATAGTGTCAGTGACTTAAGATATCTGAATAACTGATAATCTCAACCTCATCTGCTGACTTGGAGTAGTTCATGAGGATCAATGAAAATTATGAGTTGACACAGCGAATGAGATATAGGGAGAGTAGTTCTCAAATGCAGGTTTGAATAGCATCTTTGAAGGATAGTTTTTGAGCTATATGTAGAAGAAATCTTTTAGTCTTTATATTGTCTTCTGCTGTTCAAGAAAGTCCTGCAGAAAGTATCCTTGTAAGGTGCACAAAAGAAAAATATTGGTCCATAAATCATCTGGAATCAGGCGAAGAGCAGTAGAGACATTCACAGTGATACGAGTTTGTGGAACTAAGTGGCGATTGTCTCCTGAGAGGCCATTGTGATGAGTCCTGAGAGAGCCACTTAGGTCCTTGCCAAAGGGATAAGGAGATGAGGGTGCTCATTGTAGTTCCTCAACTTTAGCAAGTCTGAAGTGTTTTGTGTAGGAACATGTTAGAAATTGGATACTGCATATGAGCTCTTGGCTTGTAGCTATTCTGTGAGCGACAAATCTCTGAGGTCTCTTTAACCAGCAAAAAACAATCTTGGAATCTGTCCAGGTATACAGGTTAGATGTGGGGATATCCAGCAGTTTGGCTGCATGCTTGGCCACAAACAGAATGCACCTCGTTTGGCTCTTGGAATTGTCAGGATCTTGAGTGGAGCCACTCTAGCCTTGGAAATTATAATTGATGTTGGAAATTCAAGTATCTTGGTGGACTTGTCGCAGATATACCACAGCACCATTGGTAGAGTTAGAGACATCAAGAAAATCCGTGAATACAACAGGTCCAATCTGTCCATTACTGCTGAATGTCTTGAGGAACTGGCTGATCCCAGGTAAGTTGCACATTTCTCAACTGTTGCTGGATAATTTTATTACGTATTGTAACAATAGAACTCAAAAGTTATCTGAGCAGCTGTGTGGCCTACTTTAACATGCCGGAATGAAGTTGAGAAAATGGGGAACGTGTGATGTGCAATTCAGACAGTTGATCCTCCAGAATTTATTGAAACTGTAGACCTTCACATATCATCCACTTCAAGTGCTCCCAAAGCATTACAGATTCATTGGGGCGTAACCAAAGACCAATTCCACATCCAACTCCTAGAGTAGAGAAGATTTCCTTCCCCCTCTCCTCCTTGTTTTAATGGTATTCATGAATATGTTGTTTGCTTGTATATGCCCATGTGTTATAAATTCCACCATTCTGGCAGTTTATATTAGAAAATGGCTGTACATTGAAGAGAGTTTGCCTGCAGACAAATTTTTCATAGTGTAAACTAGTACCCTAGCTAAATGGTTCTTCAGCATCGCCTCTTTCAAAACTCTAGATCCAACCTAGATTTTTATTTTAACTAGTTATTAAAAACATGGATGGAATGATTACATAATTTCATAAAAAAGTGGAATCCACAGATCATATACATTTACTCCTCCTTTTGATGTACAAATTCTATCTTTCAACTTGGATTGAGTATCAAATATCATCTGATTGCTAAACACACTTGCATTCAAAAACTGAGCTACATCTACCAGGCAATCGATTTGCGGAATATTATCAACAAATTATCATTTATTCTTCAGCTTATCATATAGAACTATAGAATGTAAAAGATTGAGATGTGCAATAAATTTCTACAATCAGAATTGTAGTACTTAGCTCTAATCTAAAACACGGTAAAATAAACACTCACTGACCCACCACTTAACCAAAATCTTACCAATTTCCATTCTTTTATATTGATTGTGGGATTAAGACCATTTTTTTCAGCTCTGAAAATAAATGTGTGGGTGTACAAGGCTAAAGGAAAACATTTTTGGTTGATCATTGTCTGATCCATATTGAAGGAAAAAAATAGCAGAAGAATATAAACATATTTTACTGCATAATAATTTTATCCAAGTTCTAGAAAGAAAAATAAATATGTAATAGAGCATAAACACACGTTCTAACTATTTTAGATCTTGTCTACTCATGCTCAGTTACCACTAGCAACTTTGTTTACCTGCTATTTTAAGACAATGGTAGTGTTAAGTGGCTTGTTCTGCATTGATTTAGAAGAGGAAGCTAAAGATTCTGGCCACCTTTCCCATTTAGAGGAACCGCATGGTACAGATAGCAGAACTAAATCCTAGCTGGTAAATCAGACTTTAATTACAGCACTAGCGAAGAAATATCTTAATTGGTTTTAAAAGCATTTCAATGAAGACCCAGGATACTACTAGTAGCTAAATGGATCCTGACAGCTTTTAATTACTTGGAGAGAAAGATGCAACTTTACACTCCAGTGAACAGTTTTTCATAGTGCAAGATCCAGACGTTTTTCTTGGTGAAGATGTGAAAGGAGGTTTATGGAGAGCCATACTCACCCAAAGCAACGAAACAAAGTAATATTCATCATGCATGTAGCTATAATCCAATGTATATCAAGTTCAGTGAAATAGTGTAAAAAACAGTTTGGCCCTTCTTGATCTAATGGAAGAAATGCTACATTGCTGACAGTTATACCCCTTGGGACACAGTTACACTAGCAGCTATAGAAAATAAGTGCATACATACTAAGTTAGTACACCTAGTAACAATATAGCAGTGGGTTAATTCCAACCGCTTCTGCATCTACAAAGGCGGCAAAATCTATATGCCGCGGATTACTACACCGCTCTAACATTAAAAATGGCAAAGCGTCGTCAAATTAGACGCTAGCGCATGCCTAGAAGTTAACGCGCAGGTGGTTATGGTACTAACTAAAGCGTTGAGTACGCTAAACGCAGTTATTATTTCCAAATTATTTTGGGGAAGCGGTTTTAATTCTACTGTAATAGTTGAAAGAATCGATTTATTTTAAAATATAAAGTTCTAACAATTGAATATGGCTTGCCACACTTCAAGATTACAACGCCCGAGAAAGTATCTAAGGTGTTCCTCAAAATCGATTCCCTGTGTTCAAGCCTTGGGATACACCATGGGGGAAACGTTGGGAAGTGGAGCTAATGCCAAAGTGAAAGCTGCATGGTCTCCATTTGAACGCCAAATGGTGAGAATTCTTGTACATTTAGTTCTTCATTTAGTTTTGAAAGTCACTTATCTATTAGGTCGCCATCAAGATTATCAATAAGGCCAGGGTGGATGAAGAAGACCTGGCCAAGTATATACCAGGAGAGATCACCATCCTTCAAAAAGTCTCTCATCCCAACATCATTGGCATTTACCAGATTGTGGAAACCGAACGTCGATGCTTCTTTGTTACTGAGATAGCTGAAAATGGCAGTCTTCTGGATTACATGATGTCAAGACATTCCAACATATTAGAAGCTGAGGGCCGATATGTTTTCAACCAGATATGTCGAGCCATCTCCTATTGCCACTCATTGGGTATAGCCCATAGGGATATCAAACTCGCTAATATATTCTTTGACAAAAACATGGACGTCAAAGTAGGAGGTAAGCTGCTTTTATTGTACTGAGGGGTTGTTTACAAATTTTTATGTAAATTATTATTTTTTCTCTCCCAATACAGACTTTGGATATGCTTTGGAATCCAAAAATAAATTGTGTTCTACTCCAGTTGGAACACTGAGCTACAAGGCACCTGGAATGGTTCTTTCTCTAGTTCCAGAGTTTGATCCTTTCAAAGCTGATTCATGGAGTATGTAAGTGCTAACTTCTATTCACACTATGAGCAATACAATTATGTACAACACTTTAATTTTAGGGGCGTTCTTTTGTACACCTTTGTGAAGGGGTGTTATCCTTTTGGAGGGAAAGACCAAGTCCTCAACAATCATCTGTGGCACTATGAAAACCTTCAGTTAGGAAGTGGCCAGACAGAAGGTACTGAATTAATGGACATTATAAAAATGCATTTACTGTGATAACTTTGTTCCATTTACTTAGAATTCAACAGCTTAGTGAAATGCCTTCTGACTGTAGACATGACAGCACGACCACTGGTATCAGAAATTTGTTCCCATATTTGGCTGACAGGCTACCCTAGCATCCGACCATTCTGGACAGGAGTACCAGGTGATAGCAAGTTCACCATTGAGAAGAGTCTTCCCTCTGCTTTCTGCAACATCAAGCCAAGACACCTGTGCACTTCCCAATCTCCACTTTGCAGCACAACTTTGCCACTTTATCCTCAGTCTCAATCTATTCAGGAAGACAAAGAGGAAATAAATGATGTAGAATGTGCAGAAGTAACTGGGGAACAAAGATGCGATCAAATGGGAGAAGACTCGTTTTCGTTAACCAATGATATTGAACTGTCATCTGCTTCAAGTGAGAGTTCAACTCATTCTGTCGTATCTGTGCATGTGTATGAAACTGCTGAGCCTGTGGAAGCAGAATCTGGTCAACTGGTCTATGCAGACTCTCCATCTGTTATTGCCCTTCCAATGAGAGCATCCCAACAACATGGGCAAGGTCGAACACGTCACATTGTGACAAGAATACGGTCTGCAGGTCACAGATTTATCTCCTTCTTCAGAAGGATGAAAAGGGCAAAGAACTCATCTTAAATATAAACTTACAGTTAATGTAATTATTCAACAAACTATATTTATTGATGAGCTGTAATATTTGAAGCCATTATGATATTCTGAATATAAATTTACAAATGCATTCTCATTTGCTTAGCTAGCATCAGTTTCAAGCTTTTCATATTTAGAAGACAAATAAAACATGTAACATATTAGGGTTATCACTTGCCAATCCTAAAAAATGTATATAAGTTTTTAAGTTTATAGTAGTAAGTCATTATGTGAAACCTGAATAATTATATTATAATATTGTGTATGTACATAGCTACATACATACACATTTATAGTCAGAGTGTGATATGAAGAATATTTCACAGAGTAGATTAATTTATTTTCACGAGCAGATTAATTTATTAGGAGAGTGAAATAAAGCCTGAGAGAGAAAAATATCTTGCCTTATCACTCTTCTAGAGATCTTAGTAGTAAGATCCTAATTAAGCTCATAAACTTAATACAAGTTTAATAAGATTTGTATTCGCGACCTTATACCAATTCTTATGAAGATTTAGAAAAAAATTGATTTAAAAATGATTGTATCACGGATCTTAGCAAGATCTTAAATAATGACATCTCATTTAAAATGTTATGAATTCAATTCAGATTTAGTTTAAGATCTTGACAAACTTTAATGATTTATTTCTTATTAAGATGATAGTATTAAAGATCTTATATTGTATATTGAGAAACTTTAAGAATTTACTTCAGATCTATTTTAAGATCTTAATAAGATTTTTAAACCCAAATTCTTATTAATATGAAGATCTTAAACTATTAAGCTTTTATCCTTATTTTGGCACTGGAAGTATAACTGAAGATTTTGTATAGAATAGCTGAGTTGATTTAGCAAACGCTGCTCTGCTCAGAAGTCAGCTGCTTTGTTGTGTTGTGGCTAGCATTGCACATTTTGTTCAGGTTTGCCAGGGTGGGGAAATTGGTAAAATAGTTGATGGGCCTGATGGAGAGTTTGCTAGATAATGGCAACCATAAAAGACAGAACAACAAGAAAGTATTCAGAAACAGAAATAACTTTATTTGAGGCGCTAAGTTATTGTAGCCATGTGTGTTATGGATAAATTTCTAAAATATAGTGCTTTCTTTAGATATCTGATTAAGCCTTTTAGCATTGTTTCCCTCAAATTAGCTTGTGGTAAAATGTTACCAGACTTCGCGCGCGCGCGTGTGTGTATCACTTATATCAGAGTTAGTTGTATGGATACCACTGTGATGGGTAGATCTGAGAGGATGCTATTGTTACATCTGCATTGCTAAACTTTTGCATATAATGCTCAATTCATGCAGTTTCTATTTTACTTGTATTTATTACACATGTTTTTTTATCAGCGTGTGTGTATCACTTATATCAGAGTTAGTTGTATGGATACCACTGTGATGGGTAGATCTGAGAGGATGCTATTGTTACATCTGCATTGCTAAACTTTGGCATATAATGCTCAATTCATGCAGTTTCTATTTTACTTGTATTTATTACACATTTTTTTTTATCCCCTCATAACTACATTGTATAATTTAATGTATGTGATAATTCACAATCTAAAAAAAGAATTTTTTAGCTACTTGTAGATTCAGAGTGAATGTCACGATTCTGTCAATAGAATCTTGCCAAGAGGTATACTGAGATCCTTATAAGAATTGATATAAGATCTTGGTAGGAAAATGAAACATCCTTTACAATAATCTGACAAAATTTTAGCTAACTGTGAAGTCTTGTGTAAGATCAGTAGCAATAAAAACTAACTTGTTTGAGTACTTCCATGTAAAAGTCTAGTAGAAGCTGAGTTTGGGATTAGTTGGTCTGTGGGAAGCTAATTTGAAAAAGTTGAGAGTCTATGCATTTAGGGTCTCTCCTGGCCGTGAGTAGCATGCCTTACTTACAAAGCAGACCCAAATAGCACACAGCAACAGTAATTGTCTCCCAAAACAATACAAGGTGAATAAAATAGAAGTGTATGAACTTGAAACTATGGATTTGCTTTTTAATTAGTTGACAACTAACCAACAAATGACGATTGTCAGTTTGGTGAAACTGAGCCATCAAGGTCAATTAGCTAGCATGATATTAAAAGTTTTACTTTAGTAATAGCTGTATATTCTGATTATAATTGTGGTTTATAATTGCAGAATAGCAGAGAAGTTGTGCAGAGTTTAATTTTAAGTGTGTACTGCAAGTCCTTTCCCTCCCATTAGTTGGAATAAGATGGTACAGGGTGGGCTTCCAAGTCCTTATAATTAAGTCTTGGCAGTATCACACAGCATTTTTGTTACATTTGTATTGTAGTGCTTTTAAGTGTTAACAACCTTTTGAATACCACAAGTACTAAGCACACTCCCTTTATCAAGCCTATGAGGATATTTCCTGCTCTTCGCTCCTTCAACTTGTGTGATCATTTAGTCCAGATCAACCAAGTGTCCTTTTTTACAGCTATCATAAGAAATGATAATGTTTGTACACATTTACATATAATAAAATGTAACCTATAAAAATTATGATTATAGCTTGTAAACAAGATTAAGTAAACTAGATAGCTGAAACAGTATATTTAAAAACTCACCACTATTATTGAAATTAAAATGAACAAAGAAATGGATAAAAAAATACCAGTGAAACAATTGAATAAATATTGCTTTTTTGTCAATCAAAGAAAAATATGTTAGTAAATTGTTTTTGACAGAGTCTTCGTACCTCATCTAAAAAAAGAAGAAAAAAGAGAAAAAAAAAGTAACATTACTTAGTGAGCTATTCCTTTTGTACTATAAAGTCATGAACACGATAGCAATGGAACCTGAATATCAGAGTTCAAATGTATTAATTCCACTTTTTAGGTTTGTCTACTATATTCTCAACCCCCTCTCCTCCCCTTCCAATTTGAGAAAGTTGGAGTAAGATGTTAATTTATTTGTTTTACATCTCTCCTATGTTAAATAACAATAAACTGTTTCCACAGGCCTTCACAAACAAGTAATCACCTACATAGTTATTGTCACCCTCAAGCCAATTTCACATCATAAACACAAACCACATGCCAATTAGTTGAATCCCACTTCATAAGGCGGACAGACCGTATTTAATTAGAGGATTTGTAAATACATTGAACTACTCTTGAATTTATTATTTTATGCAGAAGAAAATATATTTCTAATACCCTCCTTGAATTACTTTGAAATATTAAAATATGAATATTTTCAGGGACAAAAGCAATTTTTAACTGAGGTAATAGAGTTGTTCAACCTTAGAGGATGACAATACACAATTACACAGAATAATAAGTTTAATGATCAAGGTTATGTTACATATAATAACTACTAAGACTAAACAAGTATAAAGCACCAAAGGTGCGAACCCTCAGTGCCACTATACACTAGTAGCTATTACAATCATCTCAGATCAAAAGAATACTTTGTCGGCTATATATTCTAATCAGGTATCAATAACTCCAGCATTAAAACAGCATATGTGAGCACCATCTTCATAAGAGAAGAAGCTAAACAGGCCAAAGACAGTCACCGGTCATGCGAAACTCCCACTTCCAGCACTCCATTAACTTCCTAGCATAAAGCAAAACTATAGCGGGGAAGCAAGAAATTGTTCGCTCACGTAATTATGATGTGACAATAGGGGGTGTATTACCCACAAAAGCTAATATCTACATGGAGCTAACAGGTTTGTGTTTTCTAAAAAGTCAGCTCAAAAATAAAAAAAATAGCACAATAAAAGGTCTTAAATTGTCATTCTGAGCAAGTTCACACCTAAATTAACGGCTAATTGTCAGTAATCTCCAAAATCACAGCGTGACAGACAGATAGGATGACTACTATAACCCTCTGGCGCATGCGTGCTGAGGATTAACAAGTTAATGCATTTGAAATCAGATTTACAGAAAGAATTGTGAGTTGCAATTACATATGTAGAAAAGAGATGTTTGGTAACTACACACTCTAAAGGGAACAATGATATTATAAATACAGTACTAATACATACCATTAATTTCAGCAAAATTTGCACTCTTTTGATTTAGTACAACAAAGAAAGATCGATGACCAGACTTCCTGCATACCACCCAATAGTCAGCAAAAGTACGAGCAATCGTTTCGCCTTCTTCGATATGTTCATATTCCCTATTTATCTGAAACATTCATAATAATGTGTATATTAACGTAAGATATAATTTTTTTTACTATCACTTCCATAAAAAATGCTACTTAGATAGATACGTAGCTTCTCCCTAATTTAGTACGCACTGTTTTTTTCCCCAGGGAAATATTACCTCAGTAAGAAGGCGCATTGCATCAGGTGACATGGTAAGGTGTGGTGGTCTTTTTGACAATAGTGGATATTTGACTGCAAGGTTCATCTGGTTAAAGTACACAAACCTGTACTGCTGCTCATTCCTAGAATGTGTGTGCATGTATACATGTGAGAGCAAGCAACACAGAGAACATAATCTGAAACTAGATTCATATTAGTGAAGCTTCCTACAATAAGAATAAAAGACAACGACAGTATAGAAGAATTAGAAAATTTTGATCAATACCAATTACAGATAATTAGAAAAACAACAACAACAACCATAATATGAATCTGATGTGTAAAAAAAATGTGTACAATAAAAACTAATATTAAAAAGCAAAAAAGACAAAACAAAAAAAAAACAAAAAAAAACGAACTACTACAAAAAAAACAAACAACAAAACAAACTGCGGCATACCCTTGAGATGACTTGTTCTTGGCACTAAAATCTGTAATTTCCCGAGATATTGCGCCAGTCTGGGACCAAGATAAGTGCTGAGCTTCTTACAGAAATCATTCTGAGGGGATGCCATTTTGTCAGTTTTAACAAAGAAACACATAGTGACATTTCCAGCCTAAAAATAGAACCGCACTATTTAGACACTGGTCACATCTGGATGCAGTAAAAATGTAGCTATACACCAAATACACCAGTGGAGTGCTTCAGCAAGCTAGCCTTCATTAGTTACGAAATGAACATATAGATACATTATTTCAAACACTAAATACATTACAACTTCCATAATGCCCCGGGGACTAAAGCTGAACCATTACTATATTGTTCTATGTTTTGGTTTTTCACTTTTTGAGTCCATCACTGCTAAAGAATCAAAGGAGCCAAAATGCGATTAGTATTTAAATCTTTACTACAAAAGTTACAAATTATAGATTAATATAAATGTGTTGTCTTTTAGTCCAATTAAAGCACTAAAGTCCCCAGAGCAAGTGTTTAGCAGCACACTGAAGTTGAAGTTTCTTTTGACCGCACACGGAAATAGAAGTCCACTAGCCTTTTATGGCATGCAGGAGTTGAACTGCTAACGATGCTTCCAAGAAATGTAGAGTCGTCTTTTAGCGGCTAATTCAGGATCCTTATAGCCTATGATGTATTGCTCTATGTAGTTGAAAAAGTAATAAACATTCCCAGCTTTGTGAGGGGTGCAAGTCTTACTAAACAGTTGTTAATTTTATTACTCTATTATAAGCAGCTTTGTGAGGGGTGCAAGTCTTACTAAACAGTTGTTAATTTTATTACTCTATTATAAGCACTACTAGTATGGCACATAATATATATATAACCCCAATATTGGCCTTGAATTCATACACCCCTGATAGTGTCATATTTTGCTTCATTCGCTCACCAATAATCTCACCAAGATTACTTGCACATTATCCCTCAGTGCACGCGTGCATGAGAGGCAATCACTACTAGGGATGTTAGCATGCAATATGAAATGTTATTTACACACTCTTACTGAATAGACGTAGAGTCTGAAGCTGAGTAGTTGCCCCTCCACAGTGATGTAGACCCAGGGACTGCGTCCAGCCTCTCCAGCCAGAGTGAAACTACTACCAGCACTCGACCCTGGCTGACCTATCAGAAAACTAACACACACATAGTAATGAATACATTTAAAAAGTTTTCATCCTCCAAAAATAATTCCGAAGACTCGGGGCTCAAATTTAGACATCTAATTTAGTTCACTTGTGTAGCATTAAGTTCTGTTTAAAGCTGGTTCCTGTTTGTTGGAGTTAAGGTTTATTACTTCCAAAGGAAACAGCACCATATACTGGTAATGGTCTGCACAATGAATACCAGCAGTCATAATAAGTGTAGCAGTGAGTGGAGGTTTAATAATGATTCATCTGCCTGTATCAAACCAGGCTCCCAGACATTATGTCCCACGGCTTTCTCAGACTCACAGTGTGGGTCAAACTGTGCATGCAATGTGCGTTATTTCAACTGCTGATCATTTTAATATTTTGCATAAGAAAACAAATTCATGATTCTTAACCAAAAATTAAATGGGGACACAGAAGTGTATCTTCTTCCTTGGAATCACCATTTGTAAGCAACATCCATTGCTATAATGAAATGTAAACATTTCAGTGTTTGCTACATGTGATCAATTCTCATTCCAAATTGATCTTCACTGATAGGTAAAGCAATGAGTGATAACTGTATCATGCACACACTGTACACTATTCTGAGTCAGGTAAATGCTCACTGTATACATGTAACAGTCTTAAAATGGTCAGGCGTAGAAGTGGGTGTGACTTTAGTGTCATTTTGTCTGCATCATTTTAACATACTGAACAATAAAAAAATCATCAGTTGTAAGTACAGAGAGATAAATAAATAAAAGGGTTTAAAAGATCCAGACAAGCCAGCATAAAATGAGTAGTGCATTCTAAGGGAGCAATATAATCATCAGTTTTGTAAGTTGAAAATGAGATAGTCTTTTGTTTTTGGTGATGAAATCATTGGTCACAATTAAGATAGAATAATGTCATCAGTAACATCTCAAACAGTTTCCAAAATTTCCTTGCTTTTAAAATTGAAAATGAGATTGTTTGGGTCAGCTATTGCTTGACAGTAAGTACATTATGCCATGGCTAATGTGTCACTATTTAATTGGCTGCAATGTAAATAAAATACATGTATATATTTAATCAGAGTGAAATCCACCCCAAACTGACACTAAAGAAGATTCTAAAAAATAGATGGTGTTATTCATTACTTAGTATTCCTCTAACGATATTGCCAGGAATAGCTACCCCCCCCCCCCCTTCCGGGAATAAGATTTAATAGGAAAATTCATCCTAAATTGACACTAAAGAAATAAATGATGTTATTCATTACTTAGTATTCCCATAAAGACATTGCCAGCAATAGCTACGAATAATAGTTAATAGGAAAGTGATTATAAAAAGGTTTTGCAAGCAAATTCTGACACAGTAAAAAATATTGATATAGCTATACCAAACAATATATAGACTAAAATGGCAACTTCTATGGCAACTCCAACTATTTCAAATACGGCTGCTACTTCTTTGTCAGTGGATGCCACCCAATCAGCTGAATCTAATCCACCAATTGATGAGGCCTCAATATGTCAAGACTGTGGCAGTGAACAAAGTAACGTAAAACTTGAGTGCAGCAAGCATGTTGTATGTGCTTCTTGTGTGGGGCAAAGAGCAATTAGCAAACCACAAAATCTATTAAAATGTGAAGAATGTGTGAAAAGGAAAGAAAGCGCTTCAGAAGATACTCCTGGAGGAATCTGGATATTTTTAGATAACTCTAATATCTGGATAGAAGCTAAGAAATTACAGAGTAAAAAAAGAAAGTTTAAGACAAAGGAAGATAATAGGCTAAGGATAGAAGTGGGGAATCTAGCCGATGCTGTAGCTGGTGGACGCACCACAAGAAAAGGCATGCTGTTTGGGTCTGAACCTCCGCCACTTGACTCAGTGTGGAAAAAAGTAAGAGAGATTAAGAATTTTGAAGTTCATACAAAACAACGAAGCCAAATAACGGGTAAGGAGAAGCAGGTTGACACCCAACTTGCAGTAAAAATAACAGGAATTGCAATAAAGACTCCATTGTGTGAGAGAACTACTATTATCCTAATAACAGGTGATGCAGATATGATACCAGCGTTAGATGAGGTTCTTCATGAAGAGAAATGGACAGTAGAGATTTACATGTGGAATCATGCCACTTCAGGAGATCTAAGAAGATTTGCTGAACATCACAACAAGAGAGTCAAAATACAAAAACTTGACAACTACATGGACGATGTTACTTCCATCAAAAGGAAATTAAACCATATTCCAGAAGACCAATCCTTGCTGCAAAAAGTCAAGGAAAGCAGTGTTGTTTTCACCATGAAGCAAGAAGCTTTTCCAAACCGTATACCAACAGATGATTGGTGTATCAAATTAGAGAACATCACCCATTGGCCTTTTCAATACTACTGGTTGGAAGAACAAACAACAGATAATCTACTGATTGTCTTTCAACACAATGAGAAAGAAAAACCAGACATCACAAAATTCATTAAAATAATTCGTGATGCTGCTGATGACAGCAGTGTCAACTATTGTCTACCGGATATCTTAAAAATTGAAACTTATCTTACTTTTGAAGGCTATGAGGTTGTCAAGCGAAAGCATGCGAAGAAAAAAAGACCTTCAGATCCTTGTCCATACAAGAAGAACTGTCATGATGGCACTAAGTGTTCAAAAGTCCACAGTGATGCAGAGAAAGAATATTTTAGAAAAAGGATAAATGGTCAAGGGAATACTTCGAGAAAGACTATTATGTGCAAGTCATTTAAAGATGGAAAATGCCGGAAAGCTGCTAATGACTGTGAATTTGCTCATGGAGACAGCGATGCTTGGTGTACAAGATGCCATTTACATGGGCATTTTAAAAACGATTGCCCAAAAGAGAATTCATAAAAACATAAAACCCTTACCAAACCATATATACTTGTGCAAACTCTCACACTTGGAACTACACGATTTCTGCAAGCACCCTTTTTTTAGACCACCTCACTCATCCAATTTTATAAGTCATATCTGCACATAGTTGGTACGTACGAAACTTATGTATTATGTCATATATTTTGCACGCAAGTCCTTACTTGGGACTGAGTATTTCAGAGAATTATAAACAAGAAACTATACACAGAGAAAATGATATCCTAATTTACTTTGAAAAAACAATTTCTAATTTAATTTTGTGGTTAAACTTTTAAGCTAGAAAAAAGTAGAGAAAGGCATTTACTAAAATGGCTATTTGGCGAGTGAGCGAAGCAAGCGAGACGCTATCAATTAATTAGTTTACAAAAATGAAATCACTTTCTTAACTCAATTTTCCTGAATAGTGGTAGTTTCTGCAGTATCTATTTAAATAAGCCATAGTAGCTCCTAACAAAAATCATTCAGCTACTAAAACATGGCCATGTTTTAGGATTTGTGTAAGGTAAAGGGTTTTAAAGCCATAGTAACTACTTGGCACAACATTCTGTGACTTGAAAAAAAAACACACATTGCAAGAAATTACGCACAGTTTTGAGCCTAACCCTAAAAGTAACAAAAGATGCTGGCAGGGGGAACCCTAAAAAGCTATGTTTTTAAGGGGAAAAAAGCCTGAAAAGATGCTGAATTTAAGGGGTGAAAGACAGCCAACATTTTCTTAAAAAGCCAGCAATGCCTGGGCACTGTTAGTAGCACACTCTAGCTGAATAGTTGCACTTTTTCTACCACAAAGTTGGCACCCCATTCTCCAACAGATTAGTGCCTGTGAAATGCAGCAACTGTGCCTCACTTACAATTATTGCGTGTGTATGTTGGGGTGGGCGGAGTCAATTTACAAATAAAAATCCTTGCATGCAAATTATAAGCTCCAGAATCTATTCTTTTGTACTGCTTAATATGAAAGAACGATATTTGTTTCTACTTTGCCTGGGCTTGGGACTGCAAAGGGTCGACCTTATAACTATGAGATATTTTTAGTATATGGAACTTACAGAAATAATTGACAATACATTCACTTGGCAAGGTGAAAAAGTAAGACAAAATTTAACCAAACATGTCATTATGGAATACACACAAGGGTAAGAAAATGGTATACAGTATGTATGTATGTATTAAGAATCCGCTTTAGCATGTAGTACTGCAGTGAAGTTCAAATTGATGACATGGCTAATTCTTGAGAAGTGACAGACTTCCAGCCTTTATTCTTGTGGCCTTCAGTGGTCAACGGTTATATACTTGTGGGAATAAAGGACTGAAATAAATGGACTGAAGGAGCTACATAGAGCATTCAGGAAAACTAAATAAATGTAGACTTTTTTGTCTATAAATTAATACAGCAATTGTGTTTTAAGACAACTAGAGGTGAAAACTAGAGAATTCATACTCACAGCATAAATTTCTTTTTAGTTAAGGTTCCTATTGATTAATTCATTACTCAGAAACTTGAAGCATATTCTGAACTGTGGACGAAACTTATGAATAGTTAAAAAAAAAATCCTCAGTTAACCAACTAAACTAAAATTTAGGCTCGCAGCGCTCCAAAATAATAAACCAAGAATAAATTTTTGATCATGACGGGCATACCCATTGACCATGGACTCAAAGAAGAAGCCACCAATATAAAAGTAGTGGGTGCACACTATATAGTATCACTTTCTAGTGTTCTGGCATATATGTATGTTAGGTAATGCTCTCTGCAAATTTGATTTTTTTGAATTCTATGTAAAATAATGTTTGTACGCCACTACAAATGGTCACTAATGAACATTGTATGAAGTAATTTGGTGTCATTGACCTTACCTTACAAACCAGGTATGATTGACATTAGAGAGTTGATAGTATACTTACAACATCTTCACGCACAAATATGTATATAAAAAACACACATACTTATGACCAAAACATGCACACATACATACATTCATTCACACACACACATTCATACATACATATGTACACACACACACACACGCACACACACGCACACACACACACACACACACACACACACACACACACACCTTCCAGTGTGAGGTACAGCAGTGGTTGAGGAAACAGAGGCAGAAGGAGACAATGATGATGATGGTGAATTCTTGACAGAATGCAGGATGGACTGTGAGACAGACTGAGTAACTGGGCCAGAGCCAGGCTGAGAGTACGGATGGGTGTGGTGTTGCCCTGGAGACATGGAGGAGGTGACAGAGGTCGAAGTGCCATACTCAGGTTGTGAAGGGAAGAGCCAAGATTGAAGATGCTGGTAAAACACCTTAATGTCATCCTGCTCTAGGCCACTCCTACATGCACAAACACACACACATACACACGTATACAAAATAGTTAAACCATGGGTTCAAAGAATTATTGCTGATAACTGTCCCGATCCCCTGGGCGAGAGCGGTCTAGTGATAATTTCGAGAGTTGCATAACTATTGTATACCATAATTAGCACTTTTGAACGGTGTAATAGATCAAATAAAAAGAGAGGATATTATTGTTTTGAGGGGAAACATAATGCCCAATTAATGCAGTGGGGGTCATTCCAAAACACTGACAGCAAGATAAGTGCATTTCGTTCCCTTCCCGCCTTCTTCAAACAAAAACAATAGGGATGGTGAAGGTTACAAGACAAGAATTTATACTCCAATATGTGATAGTCTTCTTTAGACACGGGTCTACAATGAAGCACTAAGGGTGCAAACCCTCAATGTTACTATACACTAGCTTGTAGCTATTACAAAGACCAAAAGAGTAATTAATTTGGAGTAGTATCAATATGACTATGCCAATATTTATGTTCGTGTAGAACAAGTCGATATGTAACCTTAACAAACAAGCAACACTCACCTCACTAGTAGTTTCAATGGGAAACTCCAAGCACTCTGGTAAACCTCTGAGAATAATGTAATGCAAAACTACTGCGGGTAGCAAAAAAATTATTTGCTCATGTGAGTATGGCTATAGGGGGTGTTACCAACAATCACTTATGATCGTACGTCCTAAAAATAACTAGCTTTTTCTGAAGAAAAAAAAGTCAAAATGAAATTTTTTGGCACATTAAAGGGACTTAAAATGTCCAGTGCAACACTTTGATGCTTGTTTCAACCTTTGGGAGGCTGCCATCTTTGAGGTCCGTGTGACAGAATGACTGACTGACAGACAGTCCAGACAAACTGAGTATGTAACCCTCTCACGCATGTGCGCTGAGGTTTAATTATTTCAATACTAGTCAATAAAAAATCACTTGATTTAGTCACATAAAACCTTACCATACAAGTTGTTGTAGAATAGCACAGTTCTTTGAATGTTCCTAAAAGCGAGAAATAAATTAATAAACATTATGACCAAACTCTTGCAGAATTGTCATGTATAGATGAAACTTATTATTATTAATAGGCACTGGCTACAGCATAATGACCACACCTTATCTGAATGTAGTTTCCACCTGGTTGATGAAGCAGTGGATAGATGTATTTGTCCAAAGGCAAAAACTGAATCCCTTGGAACAAGTTGAACAAGTCCAGTTTACTCACATCGAGATGTTGCACATACTAGAAGACAGAAAAACAAACAAACAAAAAAGTTAGGTTAGTATCTCTGACTATACCTATCACTTCACTACTTACAAGTTATAACTTCATTTCTTTTCATTTCACTACTTACTCGAATAAAGAACTTTTCCATTCTTGAGCGTAGGCCATCAACTCCATAAGTGCGCCTAATGCTGCCACATGTTCCGTTAAACAGCTGCACACACATTACAACATGACCATCAGGATGAAACAGTTCACACCAGAAGTACATAGCTGAGCTACATCTATCACTATATACCATTTCAGTGGAATGCTAGATAGTGCAGTGATGGTGGCGAGTGAGCTAGCCTACAGCTAACACAATTCATGTAGAATGTGTAAGTTGACTTTGTTTAAAAAAAAAAGATGTCATAAATGAGTTTATTACCTCCAATAATAACAGTTGCAAACATTTTGCACTCTTCCAATAGTTTATACATAAAATCATGCTTTTTTTTTTGCTGATCATACTTTCTTTTATTAGATGTAGCTCATTTTTAATATGACATGGCCAAAACCAAATAGGTTCCCCCACACCTGTATACCAAATTCTATTCGTTAGTATTAGCTATAGATAATATTTTTCTTTGTTGATGTAGATAATTCCTGTTTATCTTGGTTTTGGTGACATTGACATTGTGGTTGAAACAATTGGTTTAAGGATAAGTCTACAAAAAGGAGTAGTAATAAAAACTTAAATTGGGTGTTTAAGTTTCCTCCCAGGCATCTTTGTAGTATTGGTTTTGTCATACTAATGGCTTAGTTTTGTCAAAAATTTGCAAGATGCTATTGAGGGTAGGAGGAGGCCGAGTTTGGTTTAACTTCTTCAGAGTATAAGTAAATTAACTGAGAAAAGTTAAGTGAAACATCCAATATCATCTATTAACAATAATTCTTCTAGTATTTAAAAAAAAAATTTTTATTTTGTTGCAAAAAAATTATTACCAAAGATAGTTTTAATTCACTGTTTTAATACTAGCTAAATAACTTTTATTTTTTTGTAGATGTATGCATTGGATTTGAGGAAACTGAGATGGAAGTATATGAGAATGCTGGAACTATTTCACTATGTGTTGCCATCTTAAGGCCTACAGATCTCAGCAGAATAGAATATGCAACTTTTAGTATGAGAGTATATACTAGAAATATTTCAGGTAATTTCTGTAATATTAAATTCCAGCATGCAGTGTTTTAGTTGTATTATTCTATCATTTGCAGGTTCGCACCATTGGGACTTCAGTTATTTTTCCTCTTCTAATACACTATCAAAATACACACGAAGAGTTTGTTTTACTGTACAAATTGCATCAGATCATATTCACGAAGAAGATGAGGAGTTTGAGGTTGTGTTGGAAGGTAGAAGTCTGCCTGACTATGCTACCATAACATCAGATGTTGCAAGAGTTAAAATTATTAATGTTAGAGTGAGTTCCTGTTAATGTTGTAGTTGTTTTTTCTCACAATTTTATGATTTGACTGCTATTTTCATTGCTTCGTTGTTGCTTAGGTAACTTCACTATTGGATTTACTACAGCTGATGTGGAAGTAATTGAGAGTGCTGGTTCTGTGGATATCTGTATAAGGTCTTCCATCAATAACTTCCGTAATGGAATAGTAACTCTTAAAGTTGTTATTCCTATGATTCATGAAAATGGTAAGATTAAATGATCTTAAAAATGCGTAAAATATAGTATATACAGTTAACCACTATTTTGTGCTATTTTGCTTTTTTTAATTGGTGAGCAGACCATAGTGAGAAGCTATAGACTTTTGTGTATTTCTATCTATTTCCAATAACAGACTTGTAAATAAAATTTAAATCTTAGTACTGAGAACTTCTTTAAAAATTAGATTGTACTTTGCATGAATTCTTTTCCAATCACAGTATATTAGACTTTTAACTAACAGCTTTGATTCAATTCACAATTGCGGCATGTTTATCTTTTTCCCATGTATTTTTATTCTTTTAGTTAGTAAAATTTTTTATGCTTCAGTTTTTAATGGAATTGAAGTGTCATGTTCCTTTTCATTAAATAATTGTTTGAATACTGAGGATTATTAACCCTCCACGCTCTGATTTTGGAGATTATAACTGTTGATTTAGGTATGTACTTACTCAAAACAACAATTTAAGACCTTCTATTGTGCTACTTTCCTAAATTTCATGCAGATTTAGAGAAAACTCGGAGCTGTCAGCTCTGCGTAGGTACTAGCCTTGGTGGGTAACGCCCCCTATGGCCATGTCGTAATCACGTGAACACATGATTTACTGTTTCCTGCCGTAGTTTTGCTTTATGCTGAAAGTTAACCAGGTGCTAGAATTTGAGTTTGGCATTGATGCTGGCGAATGTCTTTTGCATGTTTAGCTACTTCTTTTTATTAAGACAGTGTTTATGCTTTCATTGCTCAAGATATACTAAGAGCTGCTTGTTAGGAGAGCATCAGGTGTAACAAGTTGCTATTTGTCATCAAATGGTGAAACACAAAGTCAGGTACTCTAAATCATCAATAGCGACTTCAAGCTTAGCAAAAAAAAAAAGACATGGAACTTTAGTGTGTGTCTGATTGGGAGTGTGGGAAATCCACTTGAATCCGAGAGACACCAAAAAAAAGTGAGAAGGTAATGCCTTCTTGACAGCAACTGGCTTAAAAATCCTGATATTGGTTCAGGTAGAAAAGGTGTCCTTTGTTCTTAACTAGCTAACATAACAAAAAAGGAACAAGTTAGATGATGTAGTTAAGATAAAAACGAACGGTAACAGCAATTCATTACTATTCATAAATGGAAATAATAACTGGTGATAGTATCAGGAACAGTGCAACTCTTTTCCAAGGTGCTGAATGGTTGATACAGTAACTGCAGAACATAGAACACGTATCATGCAATACATTGGCGTTTTATGTAACAATTCTTTCTATCATTATTCATTTATGTTCATTCATAATCAAATGTATTGATTAAAAACTGTGAGTTAAAATTTAATTGTTTGCTAAGTAATTACTGGTGGGTGTGTCTAATCAATAGAGGTGTGTGTGACTATGGTCCCTGAAACTCCTCTGGACTACTTGGAACCTATAACAAAACGCTTACCTACATAAGTGGAATGGGTATACAAATGGGGTCGCACGTACCATAAAGTAGCAAAAATATAAAACATCAATGGAATCTCGATTGTGTTACCCCTGAAAGTTTCTCACTCACTACTCTTGCTTGCCAATAACAGATACTTATATGTTTACTTGATCTTGTTTTCTTAGGTGCATCATCTTGCTCTTCAGGGAAATAATCGTTGTGAAACTGACTGCTCTGGCAACTGGACAAAAATATCTGACAGCGTTTTGGACACATCTAGTGATGTGTGTATTTCTGAACGCTCTGTGATTAAGTCAAGGAAAACAAGCAGCACATGTTCATCTATAGGACAATTTTGTAAGCTAAGTTTTTGCATTACATAATATGTATGAATATCCAGCATCCAAAAATATATAATTTTTATCACATTCTTTCCATGATTAACTTTAGGTATAGAGTCTATGGAGGAGAATATAATTAAGAGTTTCCAGTTGGGAATCAGTGACCAAGTCTACAACCCTGACGTAGACACTGACAGTTGTAATGCTAAATCTACAAGACTCACATGTGCAAGCAAGTTGTTGCCAACTTCTGGTGAGTGTCTGTCTACTAGGCCCGCCACCTGCCAGAGTCGCTCCATTCTGATTGTTCTGGATACATCCAGTTCTATTGGTCACAAAAACTTCAAACGGATGACCAAGGCAATAGCAGAACTAACTCAACATTTCTGTGGGAAGGTGCAGTTAGCAGTGGCCAAATTCAACCAGCATGCTTTCCTTGATCGTTGCTTCAACTGCCCAGCAAAGTCACGTTTTGATTTGGCACGGTTTATTAGGGATGAGGTGGCATTTGAAGACACTGGATCCAGCGGTAAAAATTTTGATAATGCAGTTTGCATAAATAGAAAAGTCTTTAGTTCCGGATGTGATAACAGCACTCGACTGGCAGACTGCGTTGACATCATATATGTCACTGATGGAGGCATTTCCAACAGCAGCTGTGGCCAGGTGAAAACTTGGCTCTCTTCTCAAAGTGACATTTGTAGCAAGAGTAAAGTATTCGCAATAGGCATAGGAAAGGAGATCACTGATGAGGAACTGCAGTGTATTGCAAGCTCAGCAACAGACAATATGCAAATGGCTTTTAAATTTGACAATTTTATCGACTTCCAAAAGTACATATCTAAAAGTGTTCAGTTATTGTACAAGAATAATAAAGATTGCACGAGCAACAAAGACTCGTGTGAAAGAAACCGAATAGACTTGGCTTGTCGTGATTAAAATGAATGCTAATTATTTTAAATGACTGCTAATTTTTTTTGTAAACCCCATTTTGTTTAATTGATTGATGTATATTGACCCATTGACCCTTAGAATTTATATTCTTGGAATTTTTGTATTTGTATGATTGTTTTTGTATTAGAGTTGTAATGCCTATGCCAACTTATTAGATTTTGCCAAAACATTGCATAGTTTTTGTTAATGCTATCAAAACTTAAATTTACTTTTTATTAGCAATAAAATATTCTCATGTTGGTGTAGCATAAGAGAATATTGATATCAAGAGATAAAATTTACTCTTGATTTGGAGGTGTAATGGGAGATAATTTGCCTTATTGGTTAGTTACTCAAGTAGAGAGTTCATCTTCAAAATCTGTTGTCTGTGTCCAATACAAACTGAGATATAAGATGGGAGTCATACTAACTACCCAGCAAGGTAAAGTTAGGCATGGTCAATTTAAACCAATTAAGCCTTTAAACCCATCTTGGAAAGGTCTGGCAAAGTCAATTTTGGTATGATTGAATGAGGATATGGAGTCATTCTAGCTTCTGGGAAGAGTCTCATCTGTCTGATAGATAGGCTGGATGTAGTCCTGGTGATAGGTATAACACTGATTGCTAGTCTTCCTCAGTAAGTTGCGTAGTTGTGGGATAAAATGTCAGTCAGCAATAATTAAGTGTAATGAGTCCAGCATGAAGTCAAGTCTTGTGCAGCGTAGATACCATCAATTGAGTGATAAAGGATTGGAGTGAAAATAGTGTCAGTGTCTTAAGATATCTGAATAACTGATAATCTCAACCTCATATGCTGACTTGGAGTAGTTCATGAGGATCAATGAAAATTATGAGTTGACACAACGAATGAGATATTGGGAGAGTAGTTCTCAAATGCAGGTTTGAGTAGCATCTTTGAAGGATAGTTTTTGAGCTATATGTAGAGAAATCTTTTAGTCTTTATATTGTCTTCTGCTGAGAGAGAGTTCAAGAAAGTCCTGCAGAAAGTATCCTTGTAAGGTGCTCAAAAGAAAAATATTGGTCTATAATTCATCTGGAATCAGGCGAAGAGCAGCAGAGACATTCACAGTGATACGAGTTTGTGGAACTAAGTGGCAATTGTCTCCTGAGAGGCCATTGTGATGAGTCCTGAGAGAGCCACTTAGGTCATTGCCAAAGGGATAAGAAAATGAGCGTGCTCGCTGAAGTGTTTTGTGTAGGAACATGTTTGAAATTGGATACTGCACATGAGCTCTTGACTTGTAGCTATTCTGTGAGTGACAAATCTCTGGAGTGATGAAGGAGGTCTCTTTAACCAGCAAATGACAATCTTGGAATCTATCCAGGTATACAGGTTAGATGTGGGGATGTCCAGCAGTTTGGCTGCATAGGCAGGAGCTTGGCCACAAACAGGATGCACCTCGTTTGGCTCTTGGAATTGTCAGGATCTTGATTGGAGCCACTCTAGCCTTGGAAATTATAATTGATGTTGGAAATTCAAGTATCTTGGTGGAATTGTCGCAGATATACCACAGCACCATTGGTAGAGTTAGAGACATTGTGGTGGAGACCTGCCCTCAACATCCTCCACACACAACTATTCATATTATGAATACTAACATTATACATTCATATCTGTTTGGTCTCATAAGACAAATACCAAATTAACTTGCTCTTTCCTGTCTATTCTCATGTTAATGCTGTATCACACCTTCACACCAGGCTTGCTGGCAGGTTTAGTATATAGCTAGTGGCTAGCCAGCACTGCCTGGGCCAGTCTTCTAAGTTTGTAACTATAAGCTAGTTTAATAAACATATTTAACTGTAAAGCTAGTTGGCATTACTGTAACCTGGGTGACTTAGCTTAGAGGAACAGGGACGGCTTTCAACCACAATCCCCTCTACGCTAAGATTCATCCAAAGAAGATTCTGGTGGCAGCTACCAGTATCAACAACCCGATACTGTCAACTTAACCCCCACACTTAGTGGCAGCGAGAAGAACGCGGTGCAGCGGTGAAGCTCATCTCGCCATCGTTGGGACACGCTTACCTTCAAGAACTTTCTTGGTATTTCATTTCTATTTCACTGTTTATTTGTTCAGTACCTTTTTGACAATTATTTCTATTGTCATATTTTCAACTTGTAAACTACGATTTCATCCTTGAGTTTTGTCTCATTGGTGTGATTTAATTGTGCATCATCACAAATTTGGATTTCTGTGATTATCAAGGTGTTTTTTGTTTTGTTTTTCATTTCTTTGTTGTAAAGTATAATCAAAGAAGCTGTTTTCTGATATACATTCCCTGTTATTACTATCCTGTTTTTTTTGTTTTTTTGTCAGCAGTAATTTTCTCCTTACATATTTTTTTTTGTATTTGTCACCTCATGTCAGACTCGGAAAAGACAATAACGACTTACTCATCTGACAGAGACAACGACAAGACATTATTTCTGTAGACACTAACGACGAAGTTGTTGGACAAGATTCTCGGGTTACGACAAGGCTTCAAAAGAAACAACAATTAGCTCGGAACAGCTCTCAAGTATCTGGTGATATTGCTTATTGTACACAGGACAATATGGCCCACAGATCTCATCCTTCATCTCATCAGCCTTCCATCTCACTCGAACCGGCCCAAGACCCAATCGTTGCTATTCTTACAATGATGCAACAGCAAATGACCATGACTCAGCAGCAGTTAGAAAAAGCTGATGAACGTTGGCATGCCGCGGAGGAAGACCGGTGTCACAGCAGATTAACTACAATTCGCCTTATTGGTATGGTTACCTGCTGTCATCCTCCTAAACTACAGATTGGCAGTCTGAGCTGATGTGAGCCCGCAGTCATGTGTGCGCATGCTCCTTGCGTGAGGCAGCGGTATGACCTTGGACCCACCCCCCTGTGTGGCCTTGGGGGTGAGAGACTCGGCAGGTCAGTGGCAATTAGCATTAATTGCCCTGCATCGCCGGAGTCCCCCCAGCTCAAATCACATCCAAAGAATTGGATGGAGTATTTCTAGCTATCCTTAATTAGGTGGTTTGAAATGGGGAGGTGGTGGGACTGAGAACAGTGGCTATCAGTAGCTGCTAGCTATCAGGACTAATATACTGGTGCCCGGGTGCCATTGCTTCACGTGTGACCGCTTAGCGCATGGTCGCCGTACTCACAGGTCCTCTGCCGACCTTTTCCTGGGTGCGTGTGATGCGTGGGCTACATCTTCGTTAACTACGTTTAACTACGTTAAACTACATTTAACTACAATTCGCCTTATTGGTATGGTTACCTGCTGTCATCCTCCTAAACTACAGATTGGCAGTCTGAGCTGATGTGAGCCCGCAGTCATGTGTGCGCATGCTCCTTGCGTGAGGCAGCGGTATGACCTTGGACCCACCCCCCTGTGTGGCCTTGGGGGTGAGAGACTCGGCAGGTCAGTGGCAATTAGCATTAATTGCCCTGCATCGCCGGAGTCCCCCAAAGGGCCGCAGGAGGCGGCCTACACCCCCAAGGCTATAAGTAATAGGTTAGGAAAGGGGGTTGACAGCTCTCTTACCAATGGTAGTAGGCTGTATACCTGTGAAAGTAAGTACAGACAAGCATACACAGTGAGAACTTAGCGTTATGACAAGAGTAATGCTGAACTACCCATGACCCCCAACCTTCTCCCTCTCACTGGCTTTGTGATGTGGCCATCCAGTGACTACGTATTGGTTCCTTAGAGAAGGGAGTGGTGCCACCGACCTTGGAGTTGTGATCAGTGCCTGGTACCTGGATGACTCCAGCCACCATGTCTGTCTCGGGTAACCCGAATGGGCACAGCTTCAATAGTAAACCAGGACTGGTGAGTACTGTATACTCCCAACTCACCTGCTTTCACTGCACACTGAAGTCTAAGTAGACTCTAGGAACACAACCAGGGTAGTGGCCGTCGGGTGAAGGAGACAGTAGTGGTACACCCCTATTGGGTGGAGAATCTAACCTTACGTGCTAACAGTACCATCACTACTCTCTACACCACTCTTGCCATAGTCAAGTGGCGTGTGACTCCATGACTTACTCCTGTATCCTAGTACTACTGTTCAACCCTCCCCAAGCCGGCATTAGCTATTCAGTCAAGTGACCGTGTCTTAGTAATAACAGTGGGTGTGCCTGGTGGAGGCAGCAACAGACACAAGTGAGAAGGAGCATGTCCTGATTGCGTAATGGGATAATTGAGTGGGCGCCGTGTAGATGCATACGAGAGCCTCAGAACAAATAGGCAGCGAGCCTGAGAATACATAGGCAGTGAGCCTGAGAATACCTAGGCAGTGAGCCTGAGATTACATAGGCAGTGAGCCTGAGAATAGCTGGGCAGTGAGCCTGAGAATACGTAGGCAGTGAGCCTGAGAATACGTAGGCAGTGAGCCTGACAATACATAGGCAGTGAGCCTGAGAATACATAGGCCGTGAGCCTGAGAATACATAGGCCGTGAGCCTGAGAATACATAGCCAGTGAGCCTGACAATACATAGGCAGTGAGCCTGAGAAAACATAGGCAGTGAGCCTGACAATACCTAGGCAGTGAGCCTGAGAATACCTAGGCAGCGAGCCCCAGAATACATAGGCAGTGAGCCTGAGAATACATAGGCAGTGAGCCTGAGAATAGATAGGCAGCGAGCCTGAGAATATATAGGCAACGAGCCCCAGAACACATAGGCAGTGAGCCTGAGAATACCTAGGCAGCGAGCCCCAGAATACATAGGCAGCAAGCCTGAGAATATATAGGCAGCGAGCCCTAGAATACATGGGCAGTGAGCCTGTGACTAGATAGGCAGTAAGCCTTAGAATAGATAGGCAGCGAGCCTGAGAATAGATAGGCAGCGAGCCTGAGAATAGATAGGCAGCGAGCCAGAGAATAGATAGGCAGCGAGCCTGAGAGTATATAGGCCGCGAGCCTAAGAATACATGGGCAGTGAGCCTGTGACTAGATAGGCCGTAAGCCTTAGAATAGATAGGCAGCGAGCCTGAGAATAGATAGGCAGCGAGCCAGAGAATAGATAGGCAGCGAGCCTGAGAGTATATAGGCAGCGAGCCTGAGAATAGATAGGCAGCGAGCCTGTGACTAGATAGGCCGTAAGCCTTAGAATAGATAGGCAGCGAGCCTGAGAATATATAGGCAGCGAGCCCGAGAATAGATAGGCAGCGAGCCTGTGACTAGATAGGCCGTAAGCCTTAGAATAGATAGGCAGCGAGCCTGAGAATAGGCAGTAGGCAAGCGAGCCTGAGAATAGATAGGCAGCGAGCCAGAGAATAGATAGGCAGCGAGCCTGAGAGTATATAGGCAGCGAGCCTGAGAATACATGGGCAGTGAGCCTGTGACTAGATAGGCCGTAAGCCTTAGAATAGATAGGCAGCGAGCCTGAGAATATATAGGCAGCGAGCCTGAGAATAGATAGGCAGCGAGCCTGTGACTAGATAGGCCGTAAGCCTTAGAATAGATAGGCGAGCCTGAGAATATATAGGCCTGTGACTAGATAGGCCGTAAGCCTTAGAATAGATATGCAGTGATCCTAAGAATACATGGGCCGTGAGCCTGAGAATACATAGGCAGAGAGCTTGTGAGTAGATAGGCAGCAAGCCTGAGAATACATAGGCAGTGAGCCCTAGAATACGTAGGCAGCAAGCCTGAGAGTACATAGGCAGTGAGTCCGAGAATAGATAGGCAGTGAGTCTGAGAATAGATAGGCTGCGAGCCTGAGAATACCTAGGCAGTGAGCCTAAGAATACCTAGGCAGTGAGCTTAAGAATACATGGGCAGTGAGCCTGAGAATACATAGGCAGTGAGCTTGTGACTAGATAGGCAGCAAGCCTGAGAATACATAGGCAGTGAGACTGAGAATACATAGGCAGCAAGCCTGAGAATACGTAGGCAGTGAGCCTGAGAATACATAGGCAGTGAGCCTGACAATACCTAGGCAGTGAGCCTGAGGATACATAGGCAGTGAGCCTGAGAATACCTAGGCAGTGAGCCTAAGAATACCTCGGCCGCGAGCCCCAGAATACATAGGCAGTGAGCCCGAGAATACATAGGCAGTGAGCTAGGCAGTGAGCCTGATAATACATAGGCAGTGAGCCTGAGAACAGATAGGCAGCGACCTGAGAATACATAGGCAGGGAGCCTGTGACTAGATAGGCCGTAAGCCTGAGAATAGATAGGCAGCGAGCCTGAGAATACATAGGCAGGGAGCCTGTGACTAGATAGGCCGTAAGCCTGAGAATAGATAGGCAGCGAGCCTGAGAATACCTAGGCAGTGAGCCTCTGACTAGATATGCAGTGAGCCTCTGACTAGATATGCAGTGAGCCTAAGAATACATGGGCAGTGAGCCTGAGAATACATAGGCAGTGAGCTTGTGAGTAGATAGGCAGCAAGCCTGAGAATACCTAGGCAGTGAGCCTCTGACTAGATATGCAGTGAGCCTAAGAATACATGGGCAGTGAGCCTAAGAATACATGAGCAGTGAGCCTGAGAATACATAGGCAGTGAGCTTGTGAGTAGATAGGCAGTGAGCTTGAGAATACGCAGGTGAGCAAGCCCGATAGTGCATGCAAGAATATATAGGCCCTGGGCCTAAGTGCGAGATTAGGTAGGCAAGTCTGATAGTGCAAGAACAGATGGCAGCGAGTTTGAGAGTGCACGAATAAAGCATGACAAAGTGCCACTAGATAGGCAGCCAGTCTGAATGTGAGAATGGATAAGAACAAGAGTGACAGAATAGATAGGCAGCAAGCCTGCGAGTGAGAGTATGTAGACATGCAGTAAGCCTGATAGTGAGAGAATATGAGCCTGATAGGAAAGACTAGACAGGCAGTGAGCCTGACAGTGAGAGAATAGACGGCCGTGAGCCTGATAGCGCAAGAATAGACAGGCAGAGAGCCTGATCATGTGAGAATAGACAGGCAGAGAGCCTGATAGTGCAAGAATAGACAGGCAGAGAGCCTGGTCATGTGAGAATAGACAGGCAGAGAGCTTGATAGTGCAAGAATAGACAGGCAGAGAGCCTGATCGTGTGAGAATAGACAGGCAGTGAGTGTAATAGTGTGAGAATAAGTCCAGTACCAATAGAGTGAAGGGCAGCGTGCCCTACATAGACGCTTTTAAGGGGGCCCCGACGGACCGTCACACCTCTACTAGGTGGAGATCTAACCCTAATTACTAGAACCTACTACCCAAGTTATATATTATAATGCCACACCGACAATAGTATAGTGTAGCTTATGAGTCCTAAAACACTGCATCCAGCACTACAGTTCATTCTCTAATCTCATTCATTATGTAACCCCTATTTGTTCCACCTCTTCTCATGTAACACTCTCATGTCAGCATAAATATCAATTACAGCATGCACCTGACTGATTCAGGAGTTTCTGCTTCGAGAATACCGCTCACTTTGATAGAGCCAACCTTAGCAACACCGTGAGAGGGTCTGGCCACATACTGCAGATAGTTACTAACATACAATAATAATCATATTTTTTTTGAATGAAGGTTATAAAGCAGAGAGTGGGAGCCGGCAACACATCCCACACATGTAATGAAGGCTTACGCCTGACCATAGCGAGGGTTGGCAGCATGCCCTTGTGATCTAGGGGTTGTGACTGTGGGTAGAGAAACAGCATCAGGACTAGAGTCCAACTCTTAACCCAACTGCACTAGCTAAGCAAGGCAACTGAACTGGCAGCATGCCCATGTATTGTCGAGCCATAGAATTACTGTTTTCTGCTGATTGCATCTGTAAGTATCAATGAAGGCCATTCACCACTGACTGGTGGTTTAGATCCCATATATCCAACCTGACCTGCAGAAAACTAATTATTTAGAGTACAATATATCTACAGCCCCTTACTATTCCAATAATACCACCACTGACGAGCAGCCATCCTTAGAGAGCTAATAGTGCCTGTGGTGGAACAGCCATTGGGCATACTATTTTACCTGATGAGAATTGCAAGTTGTAAACTCATGGGCCCCCAGCAGACTAGCTGTATCAGGTAGCTGCTAGGCTAGGGCTACCAGCACTGAGAACAGTGGCTATCAGTAGCTGCTAGCTATCAGGACTAATATACTGGTGCCCAGGGTGCCATTGCTTCACTGTGACCGCTTAGCGCATGGTCGCCACCGACCTTTTCCTGGGTGCGTGTGATGCGTGGGCTACATCTTCGTTAACTACGTTTAACTACGTTAAACTACATTTAGGTCACCTCGCGTATTTGGCCCCGGGCGGAATTGGTCCGGTTTTTCAGTCTTCCTTTACTGCTGTGTAACTACAGTTTGAAGTGAAGGCGAAGTTACTCTAGAATGACTGATGCTAGTCTAAGCCTTAATCATGTCACATATAGTTATAGCCTGCTACAACGATCTGTAAATAGAAGGAGCTAAATCACTTACTATAGTTTCAAAATTTGAGAACATAGCTAAGAAAGAAAGGTCAGTGTGTAAATAGCAAATTTGATGCTGTAAGGAACAGCAATAAACAATTCAGCAAACAAATTCTTACATCTTCAATATAGTCTCATATCTTTTCTTCTCCAATGTTTTTTCATATTTTCATAATGCTTCTATTGTCTTTTACAATTAATCATGAAGGCATTTATAGTGGCAACATCAAGAAGAAAAAGTTCAAGTGTTTTTTTTTAACTTTAATTCTGATTGTATTGGCACATAAATGATGCTTCCAAATAAACTTAGAGAGCATTATTCTGTGTTGTACAATCATCTCACATCATACAGCTATGGCCTTAAGATTTTTAAGTGTCTGTATAAGTAAGTTTTCAAAGAAACCCATGATAAAATCAACAGGAACAGCAAGAATGGTGATCAGGACTGGCAAGACAGGAGGAACCTTGAAGTATCCATTCAAAGAACACAAGAGATTTCTACAAGCTTTGATTGATTTTACACTTCTACTGTAACGTAGAGCACTCCATCGGAACCACTCACAACATCAATTGGGATAAAGTGAATGAACAAGATCTACACAGAAGATCCTTTCAAAGTCGTGGTACATTGGGGAATTTAAGAAACCACCATTATGAGAGCTTAGAACATATTTGCATGTTGCCATCACAGCCTGGGGTGCTTTTCTGTTTTGTTTGTATCTGAAAATGGTCACTGAATGATGACTGAAGGAGTTGAGGCTTTCAATTACATGACTATGAACTATATAGTATGTCTAGACATTAATCACATAGGACCAATGAAAAGAAGACTGCTTATAAATTGTGAGATATCTTCAGTATCCTATGAATGAACAGTACATTACTATGGTCTCATGAAATAATTTCTTATGGCTATAGTTTTGATGTAGCTCGGTTAGCTTATACAGTAAATTGCTATAGATATTCTGATGCTTCCAAATTTCCTGTTCCTTGGTGAAATCAACTACACTATATTACATTTCAAGTGTACTGCACTTTTGCCCATTTAATTGAGTCTATAATAATGTTGCACTGTTCATTTGTATGAAACTGAAAGTGTGTCTCATAATTATGTCATGATTATTGTACCAATAATTTACTTTTAATTTCTCACATGTTGCTTTTTTTTTTCATTCATATTACTTAGCTATATTATTTTTATACTATCATAAGCTTTAAAAGTTATTGTAAATATTGGAGAAATATTATGTTCTGAAAAAGCACTAGCTATAACAATAAAAGTATAAATAGATGTTTCGGTCAATCCAGTAACCTTTATCGGTATGATATAGATGACACAAAACTATAATGCATAAATAAACATGAATATAGTAACAGTTGCTATGGGAGATAGTTACTATGTCCTACAGTAGCCAAGCTGTCATAGGCTGTGTTTAGTATCCTGTAGGGAATTATAACCCATTTACTTCTTCTCCACTCTAGTTCCGTCAATCAAGTTAGCTAACGACAGTCTAACTTTTAAGTTGTTTTAATATTGGTTACTAAGACAGAACTAAACTGAGAACAATGATACAATGCTTAAATAGAATATGTGAGTATGACGTAGTTATTCAAATGTCCAATCAAATAAATACAGGTGATGGAGCGAGGATGAAGTTGTTCGACGAACATCGTACCCTGCAGCAGAAGTGCCCGATTCACGGTGTGCAAACTAAAATACAATAATAATGATAATGATATAAAACATAACTTAGCTAAATGATTATGTTCATGTGGAGTGGTTCTCCACATTTCCCTAGGTTTTTGTTCTTACAGCTTTTTGGGGCCTTTATATGCCATGACTCCAAAAAACATCTTGGATACCAACTCATGTGCTGACCAACGACTCTCACTCCATTCTGATCAATGTCATGATTGAATTACATAGCATGGTCTGCCACATGCTGATGTATCATCACTTAGTGCTAGGGTTCTCCGTTGTAATGTACAGCCTGATTGTCTACTGATATTGTTTATTTAATACTTCACTAGTCCAATTTTTTTTATTTTACTTATCCATAGTTACATTCTTGAGGTCACTCATTCATTTTTACATTGTATTGTAATAGTTCACTGATGATGACCACAACTAGCTAGTGGTCGAAACGTCTAGCCCAATTATTGGCAGCAGGTCTACCCCATGAAGGAATGGATAGGGTATTAGCCAAGACAAATGTTTCCCACAATGACATTTTTAATTCTTTTGTGGCTTACACGGGCGAGCACCCCCATGTGTTTAGACGAAACAGATATTATCCTCATGATAGGAAATATTCCAGAAGAGTTCCTTTTAAAATGAATAGTAAACTCAATGACAGTAAGAGTGAAGACAAGTGTGACGACCAGGCCACTTCAAAATAAGGTGTTTCATCTAATGATGACAAAGTATTCATCCCTACTTGCTATATTTGCAACGTAAAGGGTCACAAAGCACCTGAATGCCCCGATAAACAAAAGAAGGGTGAAAAAGACAAGAGTGGTACCCATAATAAACAACCCAATAACCCAAGGATTATAAGAATTTCTCCTAGTAAAACTGAGCCCAAGAAGTCAGAGTGGCTTGTCCAGGGAGAGTTGAATGGTGTGAATGTTCCAATCAGACTGGATACTGAGGCAGATTTGACCTTAGTACATAGTTCCCTGATGCTTGCTCACAATTTATTGGGTAATCTAGTTACTATTTCCTTTGCCAATGGTGAAACTGCTCAGATTGATACAGCTAATGTTACTATACATGCTGGTGATTTTGTGAAATCTTTAGTTGTTGGTGTTTCTGACACAATTCATTCTGGTGAAATATTATTAGGTAATGATTTTGGTAGATATGAACTCTCTCATCTTATTATGGATTCTTGTCCCAAGCCTTCTCATGTAGGTGTCATTACCAGAGCTCAGGCTCAGGCACAAAGGCAGGAGGACCAGACAGCCATCGAGATGCAGGCCAGTGAAAGCGCAGATGCCTCACCCCCAGAAGAGGTCTTAAGAAGTGGAAGTGAGGGTGGCACTGCCAGTGAAAGTCCATCTCAGGCATCGGCCAGTTCTGACCCACAAGATTGCAGTGAGGATGAACCTTGCCCATCTGTTACATCTCCGCAAGAATGTCCACTGACTGACGACTCAGTTGAGTTACCTGTGGCTAGTATAGGGGGTATAGACAGGATGGCCTTATGCAAACTGCAAGCTGATTGTGATTCACTTGCCAGATGTAGGCAGTGGGGTGCTAACAGAGAACTTGGCTATTTCTTTTCTAATGGTTTATTGAGTGTTTAATCCTAAGTGTAGTAGTGACTCTGATGAAATTCTTATTCATGCGGTCATAGTGTTGCCTGAGTCATTAGTCCCAGAGATTCTAAAAGCTGGACATGACCATTCTGGCCATTTTGGCAAGCACAAAACACAGTCTATCATAGCCAGAAACTTTACTTGGCCAGGTATAGCAAGAGATGTGTCAGAGTACATTAAATCATGTAAACCATGTCAGTTACACAGCAAGCAGAACCCCAGTAAAGCACCATTGACTGTTACAGATACTCTAACGGTACCATTTGAGAAGCTTGCATTTGACCTGGTTGGTCCTTTTACTAAATCTAAGAAAAGCAGTTTTCAGTATTTGTTGACATGTGTTTGTTTATCTTCACACTATTGCTGGGCAGTGAAATCTATCACTTCAGAAGATGTGGCAAATGGTATGATTGCAATTTTTAAAGATTCTGGAATACCTAGAGAAATTCTTTCAGACAGAGGTACTCAGTTCCTTTCCCATATTGTCAAACAGTTATGCTCTTTCCTCCACATACACCAATTGAAGACAGCCCCATATAGGCCTCAGAGTAACGGTGTTTTAGAATGGTTACATGGCACTTTAGTTGCTACCATTAAGAAGTCATGCAAACACAAGCTAGACTGGGCTAGCCATATTGACCTATCTGTATTCAGTTTACGCAATATGCCTCACAGAGATTACGGGTTAACTCCCTTTGAACTTGTTAATGGGAGAAAGATACCTCATATTGTTTCCTATATTAAAGAGTTGTGACTAAATATATGCATGAGTTTGCAGAGAATAAGAAGTGATCCGTTCTTGCATGGGTGAGAAATTACACGATGCTAAAGTTAGGCAAAGACGTATGGAAGATTCTAGAGATCTTAGGAGTTTTTCAGTTGGGGACAATGTGCTTTTCCGTACTCCTGGCTTAGTGAATAAGCTGGAGTCTGCCTGGCAAGGCCCTGTAACCAAAAAGATTGGGGACATAAATTATGAGATTCAGTGGACCGATGGCAAGAAACACAAGCGAGTTGTCCACGTAAATCATCTCAAGCCATTTAATCAGGAATTGCTGTCAGTGAATAGAGTAGTTGTTGTCGCAGATGAGCAGTCTGAATTAGATTCTTCTACTTCAGTCTCAGAGCCTGATCTAACACCCACTCAGAAACAAGGGTTGGAGGTGGTTCTCTCTCAGTATGAATCTATGTTTTCTGATAAACCTGGTCTTACTGACCTAACAGAATTCCACATTAAAACTACCTCAGAACAACCCATTAGCTTGAAACCTTATACAGTTCCTTTAGGTCTCGAGGTGCAATTCAAGGAAGAGCTAGACAACCTCTTAGATAGTAATATCATAGAACCTAGTGATTCCGCATGGGCATTTCCTGCCATCCCAGTCAAAAAGAAAGATGGTGGACTGAGGATAGTTGTAGATTTTAGGAGATTGAATGACATCACTGTGAAAGATCCATTTTATATGCCCACTATTGAGGAGATTGTGAATAAATTGGGTAATGCAAAATTCTTTTCAAAGTTAGACTTGACAAAAGGGTTTCATCAGATACCAATACATCCTGACTCTATGGACAAGACTTCTTTCGTGACACCATTCGGCAAATTTCGATACAAACGACTATCATTTGGCTTGACTAATGCTCCTTCTGTGTTTCAAACAACTATGTACAAATGTTTACAACATCTCTCTCATTGTGTTAATCCTTACATTGATGACCTCATTATTTATTCTTGCACTTGGTGTGATCACTTGAGTCATATTAGTTCTGTTTTAAATACTCTCAAAACTCATCATCTCACAGCCAAACTCTCTAAATGTGTTTGGGGGGCTAAGTCTTTGGAGTTTCTTGGGAAGATCATTAGTGCTGACGGCATCTCTATTCCCCAGGCGAGGGTATCATCTTTTGTTTCTTATGTAAAACCCAAAACCATCAAGCAAATGCGGTCTTTTCTGGGCCTTGTTAATTTTTATCGTGATTTCATACCTTCCCTCGCCTGTTACACTAAATCTCTTTCTTCCTCTATCACAAAGACAAGTCCCAAGAATGTCATATGGTCAGAGCGGATGTCAGCTGATTTTTCTCATATCATCTCTGCCATTTCTAACCACTCCTATCTCACCATTCCCAATATCACTGATAACTATGTACTTTTGTGTGATGCTTCTTCCAAGGGAGTGGGTGGGGTGTTATGTGTCTGTAGAGATGGGCGAGACTTACCGGTCGCGTACTACAGTCGACAGACCCGAGCCCGTGAAGAGAAATACAGTGCAAGCGAATTAGAATGTCTGGCTCTCGTGGAATCCCTTCACCACTTTAAAGGCTACTTGATCAAAAAACACTTCAAAGTTGTCACAGACCACAAAGCCCTGAAAGCACTCATGACTTCGACCAGTCTGAACTCTCGTCTGTGGCGATGGCTCCTTACTATCCTTGACTTCTCCTTCGATGTCCAGTATAGACCGGGGAAGGACCACGTTATCCCTGATGCGTTATCCAGACAAGGGTGGACCGAAACGCCAGGATTGCCATGCCGAGATGCAGCGGAAGGCACTTCTTCCATAACTTTTCCGGACTCTATTTTGCCAGTACCGGACTCTATCCTTCGAAATGGGGGGAAGTGTGGTGGAGACCTGCCCTCAACATCCTCCACACACAATGAACTTACATTAGTAATATGAATATTAACATTATACATTCATATCTGTTTGGTCTCATAAGACAAATACCAAATTAACTTGCTCTTTCCTGTCTATTCTCATGTTAATGCTGTATCACACCTTCACACCAGGCTTGCTGGCAGGTTTAGTATATAGTGGCTAGCCAGCACTGCCTGGGCCAGTCTTCTAAGTTTGTAACTATAAGCTAGTTTAATAAACATATTTAACTGTAAAGCTAGTTGCATTACTGTAACCTGGGTGACTTAGCTTAGAGGAACAGGGACGGCTCTCAACCACAATCCCCTCTATGCTAAGATTCATCCAAAGAAGATTCTGGTGGCATGGCTGTACATTGAAGAGAGTTTGCCTGATCTAATCCCAGACAAATTTTTTACAGTGTAAACTAGTACCTAGCTAAATGGTTCTTCAGCATCGCCTCTTTCAAAACTCTAGGAGTAAATGTATATGATCTGTGGATTCCACTTTTTATGAAATTATGTAATCCTTTTGATGTACGAATTCTATCTTTCAACTTGGATTGAGTATCAAATATCATCTGATTGCTAAACGCACTTGCATTCAAAAACTGAGCTACATCTACCAGGCAATCGATTTGTAATCTGCGGAATATTATCAACAAATTATCATTTATTCTTCAGCTTATCATATACAACTATAGAATGTAAAAGATTGAGTTGTGCAATAAATTTCTACAATCAGAATTGTAGTACTTAGCTCTAATCTAAAACACGGTAAAATAAACACTCACTGACCCACCAATTAATCAAAATCTTACCAATTTCCATTCTTTTATGTTGATTGTGGGGTTCCATTTTTTCAGCATTTTTTGGGTGTACAAGGCTAAAGCAAAACATTTTCGGGTAGAATATAAACACATTTTACTGCATAATAATTTTATCCAAGTTCTAGAAAGAAAAATAAATATGTAATAGAGCATAAACACATGTTCTAACTATTTTAGATCTTGTCTACTCATGCTCAGTTACCACTAGCAACTTTGTTTACCTGCTATTTTAAGACAATGGTAGTGTTAAGTGGCTTGTTCTGCATTGATTTAGAAAAGGAAGCTAAAGATTCTGGCCACCTTTCCCATTTAGAGGAACCGCATGGTACAGATAGCAGAACTAAATCCTAGCTGGTAAATCAGATTTTAATTACAGGACTAGCGAAGAAATATCTTAATTGGTTTAAAAAGCATTTCAATGAAGACCCAGGATACTACTAGCTAAATGGATCCTGACAGCTTTTAATTACTTGGAGAGAAAGATGCAACTCTACACTCCAGTGAACAGTTTTTCATAGCACATAGCACAAGATCCAGATGTTGAATTATTGGTTAAACATTTTCTTGGTGAAGATGTGATAGGAGATTTATGGAGAGCCATACCCACCCAAAGCAACGAAACAAAGTAATATTCATCATGCATGTAGCTATAATAAACAGTTTGGCCCTTCTTGATCTAATCCGAAGAACTTGGGACACAGTTACACTAGTAGCTATAGAAAATAAGTGCACACATACTAAGTTAGTACACCTAGTAACAATATAGCAGTGGGTTAATTCCAACCGCTTCTGCATCTACAAAGGCGGCATGTCGCGGATTACGACAGCGCTCTAACATTAAAAATGGCAAAGCATCATCAAATTAGACGCTAGCGCATGCTTAGAAGTTAACGCGCAGGTGGTTACACTGGTACTAACTAAAGCGTTGAGTACGCTAAACGCAGTTATTATTTCCAAAGTATTTTGGGGAAGCGGTTTTAATTCTACTGTAATAGTTGAAAGAATCGATTTATTTTAAAATATAAAGTTCTAACAATTGAATATGGCTTGCCACACTTCAAGATTACAACGCCCTAGAAAGTATCTAAGGTGTTCCTCAAAATCGATTCCCTGTGTTCAAGCTTTGGGATACACCATGGGGGAAACGTTGGGAAGTGGAGCTAATGCCAAAGTGAAAGCTGCATGGTCTCCATTTGAACGCCAAATGGTGAGAATTCGTGTACATTTAGTTCTTCATTTAGTTTTGAAAGTCACTTATCTATTAGGTTGCCATCAAGATTATCAATAAGGCCAGGGTGGATGAAGAAGACCTGGCCAAGTATATACCAGGAGAGATCACCATCCTTCAAAAAGTCTCTCATCCCAACATCATTGGCATTTACCAGATTGTGGAAACCGAACGTCGATGCTTCTTTGTTACTGAGATAGCTGAAAATGGCAGTCTTCTGGATTACATGATGTCAAGACATTCCAACATATTAGAAGCTGAGGGCCGATATGTTTTCAACCAGATATGTCGAGCCATCTCCTATTGCCACTCATTGGGCATAGCCCATAGGGATATCAAACTTGCTAATATATTCTTTGACAAAAACATGGACGTCAAAGTAGGAGGTAAGCTGCTTTTATTGTACCGAGGTGTTGTTTACAATTTTTTATGTAAATTTTTTTTTTCCTCCCAATACAGACTTTGGATATGCTTTGGAATCCAAAAATAAATTGTGTTCTACTCCAGTTGGAACACTGAGCTACAAGGCACCTGAAATGGTTCTTTATCTAGTTCCAGAGTTTGATCCTTTCAAAGCCGATTCATGGAGTATGTAAGTGCTAACTTCTATTCACACTATGAGCAATACAATTATAATACTTTAATTTCAGGGGCGTTCTTTTGTACACCTTTGTGAAGGGGTGTTATCCTTTTGGAGGGAAAGATCAAGTCCTCAACAATCATCTGTGGCACTATGAAAACCTTCAGTTAGGAAGTGGCCAGACAGAAGGTACTGAATTAATGGCCATTATAAAAATGCATTTACTGTGATAACTTTGTTCCATTTACTTAGAATTCAACAGCTTAGTGAAATGCCTTCTGACTGTAGACATGACTGCACGACCACTGGTATCAGAAATTTGTTCCCATATTTGGCTGACAGGCTACCCTAGCATCCGACCATTCTGGACAGGAGTACCAGGTGATAGCAAGTTCACCATTGAGAAGAGTCTTCCCTCTGCTTTCTGCAACATCAAGCCAAGACACCTGTGCACTTCCCAATTTCCACTTTGCAGCACAACTTTGCCACTTTATCCTCAGTCTCAATCTATTCAGGAAGACAAACAAGCAGACATCACTGAGGAAATAAATGATGTAGAGTGTGCAGAAGTAACTGGGGAACAAAGATGCGATCAAATGGGAGAAGACTCGTTTTTGTTAACCAATGATATTGAACTGTCGTCTGCTTCAAGTGAGAGTTCAACTCATTCTGTCGTATCTGTGCATGTGTATGAAACTGCTGAGCCTGTGGAAGCAGAATCTGGTCAACTGGTCTATGCAGACTCTCCATTTGTTAATGCCCTTGCAATGAGAGCATCCCAACAACATGGGCAAGGTCGAACACGTCACATTGTGACAAGAATACGGTCTGCAGGTCACAGATTTATCTCCTTCTTCAGAAGGATGAAAAGGGCAAAGAGCTCATCTTAAATATAAACTTACAGTTTATTGTAATTATTCAACAAACTATATATTTTATTGATGAGCTGTAATATTTGAAGCTATTATGATATTCTGAATATAAATTTACAAATGCATTCTCATTTGCTTAGCTAGCATCAGTTTCAAGCTTTTTATATTTAGAAGACAAATAAAACATGTAACATATTAGGGTTATCACTTGCCAATCCTAAAAAATGTATATAAGTTTCTAAGTTTATAGTAGTAAGTCATTATGTGAAACCTGAATAATTATAATATAATATTGTGTATGTACATAGCTACATACATACACATTTATAGTCAGAGTGTGATATGAAGAATATTTCACAGAGTAGATTAATTTATTTTCACGAGCAGATTAATTTATTAGGAGAGTGAAATAAAGCCTGAGAGAGAGAAATATCTTGCCTTATCACTCTTCTAGAGATCTTAGTAGTAAGATCCTAATTAAGCTCGTAAACTTAATACAAGTTTAATAAGATTTTTATTCGCGACCTTATACCAATTCTTATGAAGATTTAGAAAAAAATTGATTAAAAATCACGGATCTTAGCAAGATCTTAAATAATGACATCTCATTAAAAATGTTATGAATTCAATTCAGATTTAGTTTAAGATCTTGACAAACTTTAATGATTTATTAAGATGATAGTATTAAAGATCTTATATTGTATATTGAGAAACTTTAAGAATTTACTTCAAACCTATTTTAAGATCTTAATAAGATTTTTAAACCCTCTTATTAATATGAAGATCCTAAACAATTAAGCTTTTATCCTTATTTTGGCACTGGAAGTATAACTGAAGATATTGTATGGAATAGCTGGAAGTAGACAGTTGATTTAGTAAACACTGCTCTGCTCAGAAGCCAGCTGCTTTGTTGTGTTGTGGCTAGCATTGCACATTTTGTTCAGGTTTGCCAGGGTGGGGAAATTGGTAAAACAGTTGATGGGCCTGATGGAGAGTTTGCTAGATAATGGCAACCATAAAAGACAGAACAACAAGAAAGTATTCAGAAACAGAAATAACTTTATTTGAGGCGCTAAGTTATTGTAGCCATGTGTGTTATGGATAAATTTCTAAAAGATAGTGCTTTCTTTAGATATCTGATTAAGCCTTTTAGCATTGTTTCCCTCAAATTAGCTTGTGGTAAAATGTTACCAGACTTCGCGCGCGCGTGTGTGTGTGTGTGTATATCACTTACATCAGAGTTAGTTGTATGGATACCACTGTGATGGGTAGATCTGAGAGGATGCTATTGTTACATCTGCATTGCTAAACTTTTGCATATAATGCTCAATTCATGCAGTTTCTATTTTACTTGTATTTATTACACATGTTTTTTTTATCCCCTCATAACTACATTGTATAATTTAATTTATTTGATAATTCACAATCTAAAAAAAAGATTTTTTTAGCTACTTGTAGCTTCAGAGTGAATGTCACGATTCTGTCAGAATCTTGCCAAGAGGTATACTGAGATCCTTATAAGAACTGATATAAGATCTTGGTAGGAAAATGAAACATCCTTTACACAATAATCTGACAAAATTTTAGCTAACTGTGAAGTCTTATGTAAGATCAGTAGCAATAAAAACTAACTTGTTTGAGTACTTCCATGTAAAAGTCTAGTAGAAGCTGAGTTGGGGGGGGGGATTAGTTGGTCTGTGAGTGAAGCTAATTTGAAAAAGTTGGAGAGTCTATGCATTTAGGGTCTCTCTGGCCCTAAGTAGCCAGCATGCCTTACTTACAAAGCAGACCCAAATAGCACACAACAGTAATTGTCTCCCAAAACAATACAAGGTGAATAAAATAGAAGTGTATGAACTTGAAACTATGGATTTTCTTTTTAATTAGTTGACAACTAACCAACAAATGACGATTGTCAGTTTGGTGAAACTGAGCCATCAAGGTCAATTAGCTAGCATCATATTAAAAGTTTTACTTTAGTAATAGCTGTATATTCTGATTATAATTGTGGTTTATAATTGCAGAATAGCAGAGAAGTTGTGCAGAGTTTAATTTTAAGTGTGTACTGCAAGTCCTTTCCCTCCCATTAGTTGGAATAAGATGGTAAAGGGTGAGCTTCCAAGTCCTTATTAAGTCTTGGCAGTATCACACAGCATTTTTGTTACATTTGTATTGTAGTGCTTTTAAGTGTTAGCAACTTTTGAATACCACAAGTACTAAGCACACTCCCTTTATCAAGCCTATGAGGATATTTCCTGCTCTTCACTCCTTCAACTTGTGTGATCATTTAGTCCAGATCAACCAAGTGTCCTTTTTTACAGCTATCATAAGAAATGATGTTTATGCAAATTTACATATAATAAATAACCTATAAAAATTATGATTATAGCTTGTAGACAAGATTAAGTAAACTAGATAGCTGAAACAGTATATTTAAAAACTCACCACTATAATTGAAATTAAAATGAACAAAGAAATGGATAAAAAAATACCAGTGAAACAATTGAATAAATATTGCTTTATTGTCAATCAAAGAAAAATATGTTAGTAAATTCTTTTTGACAGAGTCTTCGTACCTCATCTAAAAAAAAAAAAGAAAAGAAAAAAAAAGTAACATTACTTAGTGAACTATTCCTTAATCATACTATAAAGTCATGAACACGATAGCAATGGAACCTGAATATCAGAGAATTCAAATGTATTAATTCCACTTTTTAGGTTTGTCTACTATATTCTCAACCCCCTCTCCTCCCCTTCCAATTTGAGAAAGTTGGAGTAAGATGTTAATTTATTTGTTTTACATCTCTCCTATGTTAAATAACAATAAACTGTTTCTACAGGCCTTCACAAACAAGTGATCACCTACATTGTTATTGTCACCCTCAAGCCAATTTCACATCATAAACACAAACCACATGCCAATTAGTTGAATCCCACTTCATAAGGCGGACAGACCGTATTTAATTACAGCATTTGTAAATACATTGAACTTCTCTTGAATTTATTATTTTATGCAGAAGAAAATATATTTCTAATACCCTCCTTGAATTACTTTGAAATATTAAAATATGAATATTTTCAGGGACAAAAGCAATTTTTAACTGAGGTAATAGAGTTGTTCAACCTTAGAGGATGACAATACATGATTACACGGAATAATAAGTTTAATGATCAAAGTTATGTTACATTTAATAACTACTAAGACTAAACAAGTATAAAGCACCAAAGGTGCAAACCCTCAGTGCCACCATACACTAGTAGCTATTACAATTATGTCAGATCAAAAGAATACTTTATTGGCTATATATTCTAATCAGGTATCAATAGCTCCAGCAATTAAAACAGCATATGTGAGCACCGTCTTCATAAGAGAAGAAGCTAAACAGGCCAAAGACAGTCACCGGTCACGCGAAACTCCACTTCCAGCACTCCATTAACTTCCTAGCATAAAGCTAAACTATAGCGGAGAAGCAAGAAATTGTTCGCTCACGTAATTATGATGGGTATTACCCACAAAAGCTAATATCTACATGGAGCTGACAGGTTTGTGTTTTCTAAAAAGTCAGCTCAAAAATAAAAAAATAGCACAATAAAAGGTCTTAAATTGTCATTCTGAGTAAGTTCACACCTAAATCAACAGCTAATTGTCAGTAATCTCCAAAATCAGAGCATGACAGACAGATAGGATGACTACTATAACCCTCTGGCGCATGCGTGCTGAGGATTAACAAGTTAATGCATTTGAAATCAGATTTACAGAAAGAATTGAGTTGCAATTACATATGTACAGAAGAGATGTTTGGTAACTACACACTCCAAAGGGAACAATGATATTATAAATACAGTACTAATACATACCATTAATTTCAGCAAAATTTGCACTCTTTTGATTAAGTACAACAAAGAAAGATCGATGACCAGACTTCCTGCATACCACCCAATAGTCAGCAAAAGTACGAGCAATTGTTTCGCCTTCTTCGATATGTTCATATTCCCTATTTATCTGAAACATTTATAATAATGTGTATATTAACGTAAGATATAATTTTTTTTACTATCACTTCCATAAAAAAAATGCTACTTAGATAAATACATAGCTTCTCCCTAATTTAGTACACACTGTTTTTTCCCCCAGGGAAATATTACCTCAGTAAGAAGGCGCATTGCATCAGGTGACATGGTAAGGTGTGGTGGTCTTTTTGACAATAGTGGAGATTTGACTGCAAGGTTCATCTGGTTAAAGTACACAAACCTGTACTGCTGCTCATTCCTAGAATGTGGTGCATGTATACATGTGAGAGCAAGCAACACAGAGAACACAGTCTGAAACTAGATTCATATTAGTGAAGCTTCCTACAATAAGAATAAAAGACAACAATAGCATAGAAGAATTAGAAATTTTTGATCAATACCAATTACAAATAATTAGAAAAACAACAACAACCATAATACGAATCTGATGTGTAAAAAAAAATTTGTACAATAAAAACTAATAAAAAAACAAAAAAAAACAAAAAAAAAACTACTACAAAGAACAACAACAAAACAAACTGTGGCATACCCTTGAGATGACTTGTTCTTGGCATTAAAATCTGTAATTTCCCGAGATATTTGCGCCAGTCTGGGACCAAGATAAGTGCTGAGCTTCTTACAGAAATCATTCTGAGGGGACGCCATTTTGTCAGTTTTAACAAAGAAACACATAGTGACATTTCCAGCCTAAAAATAGAACAGCACTATTCAGACACTGGTCACATCTGGATGCAGTAAAAATGTAGCTATACACCAAATACACCAGTGGAGTGCTTCAGCAAGCTAGCCTTCATTAGTTACGAAATGAACATATAGATACATTATTTCAAACACTAAATACATTACAACTTCCCTAATGCCCCGGGGACTAAAGCCGAACCATTACTATATCATTCTATGTTTTGGTTTTTCACTTTTTGAGTCCATCACTGCTAAAGAATCAAAGGAGCCAAAATGCGATTAGTTTTTAAATCTTTACTACAAAGTTACAAATCATAGATTAATATAAATGTGTTGTCTTTTAGTCCAATTAAGGCACTAAAGTCCCCAGAGCAAGTGTTTAGCAGCACACTGAAGTTGAAGTTTCTTTTAACCGCACACGAAAATAGAAGTCCACTAGCCTTTTATGGCATGCAGGAGTTGAACTGCTAACGATGCTTCCAAGAAATGTAGAGTCGTCTTTTAGAGGCTAATTCAGGATCCATATAGCCTATGATGTATTGCTCTATGTAGTTGAAAAAGTAATAAACATTCCCAGCTTTGTGAGTGGTGCAAGTCTTACTAAACAGTTGTTAATATTTTATTACTCTATTATAAGCACTACTAATATTCCACATTGTATATATATATATATAATATAGAACCCCAATATTGGCCTTGAATTCATACACCCCTGATAGTGTCATATTTTGCTTCATTCGCTCACCAATAATCTCACCAAGATTACTTGAACATTATCCCTCAGTGCACGCGTGCATGAGAGGCAATCACTACTAGGGATGTTAGCATGCAATATTAAATATTATCCACACGCTCTTACTGAATAGACATAGAGTCTGAAGCTGAGTAGTTGCCCCTCCACAGTGATGTAGACCCAGGGACTGCGTCCAGCCTCTCCAGCCAGAGTGAAACTACTACCACTCGAGCCTGGCTGACCTATCAGAAAACTATCACACATACACTCATGATTGATGTTGGATAGCAAGTACACTAACATTTATGCAAGTAGCAAAATTTAAATTGGTAGTTGCAGTGAATATGAATACATAACAAAGATTTTTACCTTCTCACAAATAAGTTCCAAAAAGCCTTATGATGTAATGTTTGGTAACCTAGTTGCAGATGGATAATTTATTAGGTCTCCTCTAGTACGCGGTGTTACCACTAACCAGTGTTCATTGTGCAGATGCTTGTCACTATATGGTGCTGTATTTTTTACCTTTTCCCCAAACAAACAAAAACAAAAGAACTGAGTGATACATAACTGAACTACATACAATTACAGTAATTTGAGCCCAGCTCCAGAAGAGGATTAACACAGAACCTTCCCCAGTATCATAATGTGGGCCCAACTATGCATGAACCTATTTCAATAGCTGAGTTAATTAAATACTGCATTTGAAAACTAACTCATGATCGTCAAACAAAAAATAAATGAGGACACAGAAAAGTACCTTCTTCTACATGTGTACAGCATCCATTGCTATCAACTGCAACTCAATGGAAATCTAACACAGTAGTACTTGTTACATGTGATCAATGCTCAATCCAATTGGTAGATCTAGCGAATAGTAATACAATTTTGTAAGGACACTTTGTTATGGCTCACTCTGAGCCAGGTAAGTGCTCGCACTATATGGAGAATATAAATGGCTACATCTTTTACAGGGGCAGCTCTGGTAGTCTCAAACTAATGCCTGGAAGTGGGCGTGGCTACAGTGTCATTCATTGTACTTGTAAGTATATTAACAGAACATCAAGTATATTAATAGAACATCCGACAGACTGAACATCACTTTGATGTAGAGATAAAAAAGAGAAGTGTGTTATAAAGATCAAGACTAGCTAGCATGAAACGAGTTGTATGTTCCAAAGGATAAAATTAAAATTTATTAACTTAGACAATTGCCTTTCATTTTTTCTGATGAAATCATTGGCTAGGAGAGAATAGTGCAACACTACTATCGCTCACAGTTTACCAAAATTAATATAAATAACTATATTGCTTTTATGCACTAAATGCTATCTTTGGTTTTACCCAAACCCACTCTCCTGATAACTTATGCACGTTCAAAGAGGACAATTGTAAAGTGTGTAGTACAATTTTTTTCCACCGGAGTTAATAAAATATGCTCGCAACTTAAAGAAATGCCACACACCCCAATCTTTATAGCGGTCCGACCTTGTGAACCGGTGAACATCCTTTCTATGGTGGATATAATAATACATGCCACTACCAAATATGCATCACTACTACTACTAATAATAATGCCTGTGATATCTATGAATGATATTTAATAGGGGAAATCCCTGAATAAACCCCCAAATTGACACTGGCTGACGTAGTTATAAAAGGTACAGCAAGCAAATTCTGCCACAGTAAAATATTATTGATTAGCTAATAGTAACTTGATTAAAATGGCAACTTCTATGGCAACTCCAACTATTTCAAATATAGCTGCTACTTCTTTGTCAGTGGATGCCACCCAACCAGCTGAACCTAATCCACCAATTGATGAGGCCTCAATATGTCAAGACTGTGGCAGTGAACAAAGTAAAGTAAAACTTGAGTGCAGCAAGCATGTTGTATGTGCTTCTTGTGTGGGGCAAAGAGCGATTAGCAAACCACAAAACATACTGAAATGTGAAGAATGTGTGACAAGGAAAGACAAACCTCTACTGAGCTATCGTGATGCTTTGCTCCAGAAAGAGTCCCCAACAATAGAAAAAAAATTCGAAACTGGGAGCAGTGTTTCTTCAGAAGATACACCTGGAGGTATCTGGATATTTGTAGATGATTCTAATATCTGGATAGAAGCCAAGAAATTACAGAGTGAAAAGAGAAGACTTAAGACTAAGCAAGATCACAGGGTAAGGATAGACGTGGGGAAACTAGCCGATGCTGTAGCTGATGGACGCACCATAAGAAAAGGCTTGCTGTATGGGTCTGAACCTCCACCAGTTGACACAGTATGGGAGAAAATACGAAAGATTAAGAATTTTAATGTTCATAGCAAACACCGAAGTCAACTAACGGGTAAAGAGAAACAGGTTGACACCATGCTAGTAGCTGACATAACAGAGATTGCAATTGAGACTCCATTGTACGAGAGAACCACCACCATTCTGATCACAGGAGACGCAGACGTGATACCAGGACTGGAGAAAGTTCTCAAACAAGAGAGGTGGACAGTAGAGGTTTACATGTGGAAGCAAGCCATTGCAGGAACTCTGAGAAGATTTGCTGCAGATCACAAGGAGAGAGTCAAAATAAAAGAGCTTGACAATTATATGGATAAGGTTACTTTCACCAGCATGAAATTCAACATCTCTATACCAGAAGACAAATTTTTGCTGCAAAAAGTCAAGGAAAGTGGAGTTGTTTTTACCATGAAGCAAGAAGCTTTTAAAAAAAGAATACCAACGAAAGCTTGGTGCAACCAATTAGAGAGCATCACCCAATGGCCCTTTCAATATTACTGGTTTGAACTGCGCGGACAAAAAACAGATCACCTAGTGATCATCTTTCAGCACAACGAGAAAGAAAAGCCAGATATCACAGAATTCTTAGAAATAATTCGTGATTCTGATGACGACAGCTGTGATAAATATTGCCTACCAAATGTCTTAGAGGTCCAGACTTTTCTGGCTTTCAGTACTACAATGTTCAAAAAAGACCACAAGTCATTTGATATGGCTCTAGAGTAAGAAGGCACTTATAAAAAGGAAGATGTGAATCATAGCTATGAGAGCGTAGGGCCAAAGCATATGAAGAGATACAGACTGTACTCAGATCCCTGTCGATACAAGAAGAACTGTCGCTTTGGCACTAAGTGTCAAAATCTCCATAAAGATGAAGAGAAAGAATATTTTCGAAAGAGGCCAAATGGTCGAGGGAATCCTTGGAGGAAAACTATGATGTGCGAAAATTTTAAAGATGGAAAGTGCCGCAAAGCAGCCAGCGAGTGTGAGAATGCTCATGGAGAGGATGATGCATGGTGTCTGGGATGTACCTCACATGGACATTTTACAAAAAAATGCCCAGAGAACACATGAACCAAATAAAATACAGTATGCTAACGAAGCCACACATTTGTGACACTACATGTCATGCAAAGCCCCCACCTCACTTTTGTTCCACTTCACCTATTCTATTTTTGTAAGTCACAATCAAATAGATTACAACTGTTTAGGATATTTATTCCCTGTTGTATTTTTCCAAGCAATTGATGCACTTTTGTTCTGCCCTTGACTGTCAGGGGCTTTTGGGAAAAGTGTACCCGTGGGATTTGGATAATGCCTGCAGGCTCTGGTGGCAGACTCTACCTGGGGTGATTGGTTGCTAACCCTCCATACCATCGCGAGCTATCGGGAAGTGTGGAATCCCCACAGGTTATTTACACCAGGAAAAATGTATTTCATTATAATATTATTGAAGTAAAAGTAATGATAACGTGGGACTGCCTGACAAACAGCAACAACAACAACAATGACAACAAAAACTTGGAGAAGTAAAAAAAAAAAAATAGTGATGTTGATGATGATGATGATGATAATAATAATAATAATAATAATAATAATAATAATAATAATGAGACACTATCAGGGGTGAACAATTGTTAATAAATACTATATTATATATGGGTATACTTGGCAGAGGATAGGATAGGATATCAACATTACTGGCCAAACGGCCAATCAAAATATTTTGTATATGTAAGAAAAAAACAATGACATGGACTGATATGGGACCATCAAATTCAGAATGGTTGAGGGACACACACACACACACACATGACCGTACACACACACACACTATTGGGAAATCAATTAAGGTTTAGAAATGTCTCATTACTGTTTTAAGATTTGAGGTGAGAACTATAAAATTCATACTCAGTGTGAATATGAATCCTTTTCATCACCTGTTCTCGCAAGCTCTCTATTGATAAATTCATTATTCAGAAATTGCAAGCATGTTTTGAAGTGTGGATGAAACCGAGTAGTTTTATAAAAATCCTTTCCATAAGCATGCACAGGTTAGCCATTGCTAATTGTACAAATGGCACTTGCTGGCAAGGGTTACTGTCTTACCTCCTAGTGAACCAAGAAAGAATTTTTGATCATGTGATAGTGACATGATTTTACTCGTAAAGCTGCATGGACTAATAGAAGAAGCTACCAATATAAAAGTAGTGGGTGAGTCTCACTTCCTAGATACAAGGTAGTACTTTTAGCATTCTTTCAGGCACATGTATAGATTAATACAGGTTTTATTCAAATCAAATGAATGAAACTCCAAATGGTCAGCTTTGACCATTGCACAAGTTGTTATACAAACACACACACACACACACACACACACACACACACACACACACCTTCCAGTGTGAGGTACAGCAGTGGTTGAGGAAACAGAGGCAGAAGGAGACAATGATGATGATGGTGAATTCTTGACAGAATGCAGGATGGACTGTGAGACAGACTGAGTAACTGGGCCAGAGCCAGGCTGAGAGTACGGATGGGTGTGGTGTTGCCCTGGAGACATGGAGGAGGTGACAGAGGTCGAAGTTCCATACTCTGGTTGTGAAGGGAAGAGCCAAGACTGAAGATGCTGGTAAAACACCTTAATGTCATCCTGCTCTAGGCCACTCCTACATGCACACACACACACACACACACACACACACATGTACAACCATGGGTTCAAAGAATTATTGCTGATAACTTTTCCGATCCCGAGGGTAAGAGCAGTCTAGCGATAATTCCAAGAGTTGCCATAGTTTAACTATTGTATACGATAACTACCATTTTCGAACAGTGTACTAGATCACATAAAAAGAGAGGATATTATTGTTTTGAGGGGAAACATATGTCCAATTAATGCAATGAGGGTCATTCCAAAGCACTGACAGCAAGATAAGTGCATTTCGTTCCCTTTCCACCTCCTTCAAACAAAAACAGTGGGGATGGTGAAGGTTACAAGACAATAATATATGTGTCAGTCTTCTTTAGATACGGGGGTGGAGTAACCATCCCCAAAGAAAGTATACAAGTTTAAAAAAAAAAAGGGGGGGGGGGGGGGGGAAGGTGAATCTTTTTTCCTAGCCTAAAGACCACGATCTCCCGTTATTCCATATTAATTTAAGCATCTCACTCTATTTTGTCAAAAAAAATAATTCATCTGCGTGCAATTTAAATACTATCACAATTTTTAAAAAAATAGCACAGGGAAATAACATTTTTAATCCCTGGCTGTTACCACAGCAACTATGGTATAAGTGTGTGTGTGTGTGTATATATATATTTATTTATATCGGCGAGCGAGCGTAGCTAGCGAGACACTTACAGGGGTAACACAATTGAAAATCGAGGATGTTTGTTTATTTATTGGCGAGCGAGCGAAGCGAGCGAGACAGTATTAGGGGTGGATAATGCAAAATCGGGTATATGTTATATATATATATGTATGTATGTATGTATGGATGGTACTATGCTCTTTTAACGCGCGCACGGGGATCTTTTTTCTCCTAAAAACACGGCTATTTAGGCTTGACTCCAGTTTATTCTGAAACTACAGCATTAAGCAAACCTTACTTTATTACTTATATTAAGCTCCAAAGTATGAGAAAATTCCTGCTAAAACGCTTGTTTTCAAGACACAAAAAGTTGATTCGACAGGTTACTATGGCATTGAAGACCCTTTTCCAGACTTAATTTCAAACTTCGCCGTTTTATGGGGGATACGGAGTGCCGGTTGTTGGTTGTCAAGAGCCGTTGGTAGTCAGAATGCCGTAGTATTAATGCTAAGGAAGCTACTACTTCTCGAGGGAAGCTGAGATAAGTAAGCAATTCCATATTTGTTAGCTAAATATGCAAAATTAACTCTGGCCTTTCTTTTTTGTAGCTAAGAGCTAGTCAACAGTGACTGGTAAATTCAAATAGTCAGATTGGCTCAAATTTGGTACTACAAAAGTTACCACTGCTCAAGAAAATGAGGTAAGAAAGTAATTTTGTATTTGTGTGCTAAATTGATTGTCTTTTGTTTTTGTAGGTGAGAGCTTGTTGTCAAGAATTCAAGGTAATTCAGATGGTCAAAGTAACTTCAATTTGATACTACAGAAGTTATCAATACTCAAGAATGATGTAAGTAGTAATTCCATATTTGTTGGCTAAAATTACAAATAATAACACTGGTTTATTTTTTATCGTAGCTGAGAGCTTGTTCAAGAGTTACTGGTGATTGAGATTATCAGAATGGTTGATGTTTGATACTACAAAAGTTACCATTAATCAGGTAAGAGAGTGATTTTGTATTTGTTTGCTGAAATCAAATGACATAACTGCTATTATAGTGTTTGCATGAAGTAAGCTAAAACATAGTAACATTTTATGTTACATAACTGCTATTATAGTGTTTGCATGAAGTAAGCTAAAACATAGTAACATTTTATGTTACCTAACTATCAGGCTCGCTCGCCATTTGTGCTCAAGCACACCACTAGTTTATATATATGTTTGGACGTATGTATGTCATTTTGTACTTTGACCCTCCATATTTTTGTGTTCGCTCCGCGTTCGACCCCGTCCCTAACTTCACTAAACAGAATTCTCCGGTTTAGCGACCATTACCCGTATCACCTTAGAAATTGAATTGTTTACCGCATTGAATTCTTTTGCGGGTGCAGTTAAAACGCAAAAACTTATTGGAGCTCCATTTTAGTCGCTATTTGTTACAGTTATAAGCCCTACTCAACAGCATTAACTTGTAAATTCATTGTCCACTAGACGAACCACGAAGGTAAGTCTTGCATAGGTATGTTCAGTTGTGTGAAAGTATTGTGCGTTAAAATTACTGTTAAGAATGTCACAAAGAAAATTTTAAATTACGTGACTTGATTTTGTTGCTTCTTTTTCAATTCAAACAGTTGCGTGGAGCGGTTACTATGGCATTGAATCCCCTTTACCGCATACGTAATTTAAAAACTCGACTTTATTTTAGTAGCTTGAGTGTTAGTTGTTAAAATCAATAATTTAGCAATAGTGTAGTTTAAGGCTCGCTCGCCATTGGTGCTCAAGCACACCACTAGTTATTATTATTATTATTTATATATTAATTTTATTTTTTCCTTTTTTGTTTCTCGGAGGAAGAGGTCAGGTGTGGACTAACCCTTTCCTGTTAAAACTTAATGCCTTCAATCAGGTTAAACAACAACAACAACAAAAACAAGATCCCTGTTATTGCAGGCAGAGGATAACTTCTTTAGAAGTTACTAGATCCAGCGTAGAGATCAAAGAGTTGTAAATATTAATCAGTGTATTGATCGATGAATTGACCAGAGTATTAATTAATCACATATCAAAACATACAAACCCAAAGTTTTGCTGATTTTTTTCCAGCAAATTAGCATTAGAAAACCTTTTAAGTTAAATATAATTTACCCTGTAAGTAAATGCATTACATGTATTACAACCACAATTCAGTACAACTGCAATACACTCAGCCCTTAGTCAGTATTCAAATTCATAAAGCGATGAGGCTATGAAAAGTTAGAGTTAAAGTATCCCAGAGTATGATGGCACCTCAGTAATGGGCTGACAATCCCTCTACAATGAAGCACCAAGGGTGCAAACCCTCAATGTTACTATACACTAGCTTGTAGCTATTACAAAGACCAAAAGAGTAATTAATTTGGAGTAGCATCAATACGACTATGCCAATATTTATGTTCGTGTAGAACAAGTCGATATATATATATTATTCATTTGATACAGGAGAATATCACGAGTCTGTTGGCTTAGTATTTACGCGAGTGCCGCAGGCACGAGCGTAAATACCGCCAATCAGACGAGTGATATTCTCGGGTATCCAATGGATAATAAATTTATTAGGTACTGCTCATGGCAATACCTTGGTAACAAGAAATTTACCTAGGGGGACGTAATAACCCAACGTAATAACTATGAACACAGGTGATATGGAAAAATATTGCCCTAAGCCACATCCTGTTTAGTTTAATGCATTTTCTATGTGGCAACAGTTATCAGGCTCTGTTCAGTACCTAATAAGTAACCTTAACATACAAGCAACAGTAGTTTCAATGGGAAACTCCAAGCACTCCGGTAAACCTCTGAGAATAATGTAATGCAAAACTACTGCGGGTAGCAAAGAAATTATTTGCTCATGTGAGTATGGCTATAGGGGGTGTTACCAACAATCACTTACGATCGTACGGCCTAAAAATAACTAGCTTTTTTCTGAAGAAAAAAGTCAAAATGAAAATGTTTGGCACAGTAAATAAAAAATCGCTAGATTTAGTCACACACAGTATAATGTTAAAATCTTACCATACAAGTTGATCATTGTAGAATAGCACAGTTCTTTGAATGTTCCTAAAATAAATGAATAAATATACGACCAAACTCTTGCAGAATTGTCATGTATAGATGAAACTTATTATTAATAGGCACTGGCTACAGCATAATGACCACACCGTACCTAAACGTAGTTTCCACCTGGTTGATGAAGCAGTGGATTTTGAGATAGATGTATTTGTCCAAAGGCAAAAACTGAATGCCTTGGAACAAGTTGAACAAGTCCAGTTTACTCACATCGAGATGTTGCACATACTAGAAGACAGAAAAACAAACAAACAAACAAAAACGTTAGGTTAGCATCTTGCTGAGCCTGCCTGACTATACCCATTACTACTTACAAGTTATAACTTCATTTCTTTTCATTTCACTACTTACTCGAATAAAGAACTTTTCCATTCTTGAGCGTAGGCCATCAACTCCATGAGTGCGCCTAATGCTGCCACATGTTCCATTAAACAGCTACACACACATTACAACATGGCCATCAGGATGAAACAGTTTACACCAGAAGTACATAGCAGGGCTACATCTATCACTATACACCATTTCAGTGGAATGCTAGATAGTGCAGTGATAGTCTAGGCCAACGAGTCCCACTATACCTTAAAAGTGTAGTATGCCTTCGATAGAGCTGCTTGCAATACACTATCCTAGAGCACAAAACACACGCACATATATATAAATATGTATAATACCTTAGTCATCTACCAACTATTTATATTTTATATTCATATGTAGCTACTGATACTGAAGCATACTGATTAAAAATAAGCCAAATCCACATATAGTTTGGACAGTCATTAAAGCTTGGCATAATGGTTCTATTCCACTTTGAAACTTGCCAGTGTGACTATTAAATCTGGCATTACTCCAAGAGGAATGAATTAAATTCCTCATTATTTTGGCACTGTGCATAATGTAAACATGTAGTCAAATAGACCAAAGTGGAAAATTCCACAAGAATTTAAAAGAACAATAAATTCAGGATAAGGTATTCATAATTAGTTCATTCCCTCCCAGATAGAAAGTTTTAGGAGAATAAGAAAAAAAAAGTACCAGAATTACATTTAGTAGCATAAAAATGTCATGTTTTGCTAACATTATTTCAAAGTCCGGAGGATGGACGTACAGTACATATGTAAGCCACGACTTATTCACCACACCTCACTGGACACAAGGATTCACCACTTTATAATCCTAACTTCACCACTTTATAATCCTAACTTTACCACATCATAATCCAAACTTCACATCATAATCCTAACTTTACCACATCATAATCCTAATTCCACCACATCATAATCTTAACTTCACCACTTTATAAATCCAAACTTTACCACATCATAATCCTAACTTAATCATATTATAATCCTAACTTCACCACATTATAATCCTAACTTCACCACATCATAATCCTAACTTCACCACTTCATAATCCTAACTTCACCACATCATAATCCTAACTTCACCACTTCATAATCCTAACTTCACCACTTTATAATCCTAACTTCCATCACATCATAATCCTAACTTCACTTTATAATCCTAACTTCCACCACTTCATAATCCTAACTTCACCACATCATAATCCTAACTTCACATCATAATCCTAACTGAACCATACCATAATCCTAACTTTACCACATCATAATCCTAATTCCACCACATCATAATCTTAACTTTACCACATCATAATCCTAACTTAATCATATTATAATCCTAACTTCACCACATTATAATCCTAACTTCACCACTTTATAATCCTAACTTCCACCACATCATAATCCTAACTTCACTTTATAATCCTAACTTCCACCACTTCATAATCCTAACTTCACCACATCATAATCCTAACTTCACCATAATCATGGCTAGTATAAGGGGACATCTCACTTACCTGTACTTGGGAGTCGTAATACTCCACTTTCTTTTCTCCATTATTGACAACACTGGCCCATGGAATGCTGACGGTCTAAATAGATAGAATAGGGAAATCAGGGGAGGAGAGAAAAAGAAGTGATGATGTGAGAAAAGAGTGTGTGTGTGCATGTTTGTGTGTGTGCATGTGTGTATTAGTCCCCAGTTCCTTTTGCATTGCCAGAGTCCCCCCATGTCGTGTTTTCATCCAGGTGGATGGAAATCTTTTCCTACTTTTCTCCATTAACTACATTTAACTAACTTACGCAACAAGATAGTAAAAAGCAGCAATTTTTTTAATACAAAAAATTTGAGTAACGAAATCCTGAAATTGGTAGAACAGCAATAAAAAAGAAATCTTGCTTGATCGCCTGGTAAAGGGGTTCTATGACATAGCATAAAAAATAGGTTGTTGTGCTTAGTAAAAATAAGTTAAGAGTCCTACACTTAAAGCAGGTTCTTAAACATAACACTAACAGTATCACACTTCGCCAATAGTACATATACGTACATTATTGTATATAATTGGGCAAGCGAAGTGAAACCTTCACAAACGAGTCTCAATTGAGATTTGGTATATTATAGATACACATTATGGCAAAGTTCGAAAGAGGTCAATGATTGTATACTCCCGGAGGCTACATTAACGTTAACATTAGTGCAGGCTCAATAAGCTTAGGAGAAAAGACTTCGAAATAATGCCAGGAAAAAGCAACAACAACAAAAAAACAACAAATGGCAAACAGCTACAGAGACAGAAGAGGAGAGACGTTCGCAGATAGGTCTTACAAACTTAGCAGAGTTCATTCTCTATTCTATTAGTAGCGGTGGTAAGTTGTCTTGGTTAATGCACTGCTTGTCATAGCTATATGCCTTACGTAACAAAATTGTTCTTACTTGAAAATCCATTGTCCAATAGCCAAGTCACTAAGAGAATACTGTATAATGTTTTGTCACCGAACTCTGGTACAATAGAACATTTTCAATGGAGCGTACTTTAAAAAGGAAGTTACTAACCCTCAGCGCGCATGTGTGAGAGGGTTACAGTACTCAGTTTGTCTGTCAGTCAGTCAGTCATTCATGTCACATGGATCTCGAAGATGGCAGCTCCCCTAAAATTGAAACATGCATCAAAATGTTGCACCAGACATTTTAAGTCCCTTTAATGTGCAGGAATTTTCATTTCGACTTACTTTTTCAGAAAAAGTTTGTTATTTTAGGCTGTATGATCGTAAGCGATTGTTAGTAAAGCCCCCTATAATCACACCATACTCACGTGAGCAAATGATTTCTTTGCTGCCTGCAGCAGTTTTGCATTACATTATTCTCAGTCAAAAAGACAATACAATGCAAGTCTTGTGCTGGTATTTCCAGTGCACAAGTGTGTATGTGTGTGTAATAGTGTTGTTTATTGTAGCACAAATAAACAAAAAAAAATTTGAACTAACAAAATGAATATTATTAGCAATTAGCATTCAAATTTAAATTTCAGAGGATCAGTTAGCTTGCCATTTGTGCTGAAGCACATCACTTATCACCGAGACTGCTTTCATTGGGTTCTCCACTTACTATTCTGATAGTAACATGCCATCACCTCACCCCACATAAGGAACTCCATAAAATATCACACTGGCCACCTTCTGGTCACTCCTTACAGTAGACTACTTACCATGACCATCCATATGTTCGGTTCAGGCTCCAGGAAGACCTGCCTCAGCCTCTGTGTATGCACAGCCTCACATAACTTGCTAGGGTTGAACGTCTTGGTAAAATTCACCAGTGCTTCACATAGTCCAATATTGCGAACCTTACGGTTTAAGGACTCCTCTTCAGGATAGTAGAAAAGAATCTTTAAGTGCTCCTGAGGGAGAGGTGATAGAAAGAGTGCAAATATTAATAAATAGGATCACTTTTCTTGACCTCTCAGTTCTAGTATGGAGATTGGGCTCCTCAAAAAAAAAAGCCTAAAGACTTTCATATACAGCATGCATTAGCCAAAATCTATGACTATGTTGAAATACATAAAGCGAATTGTCATTTGGTTGCCACCATTTTTCGAACGCCTTCACCTTTTAACTCCATCTAGCTCAGACTAAGAGGTACTTAGTAATAGCCATAAAATCCAGTGCAGTGAATCTTTTATACCTAAGCATATTTTCTTATATCTGCGATGAAGCAATGGCTAATAACTAGCTAGCTAACTTACTGTTCCTTCTTTAGTAGAAAGAGTGGGGTTGTAAGCGAATAGGCTGACCAGCCGAGACTCCGATACTGACATGCTCGCCTTTTTAGCTTACCAGCTATTTTTCTTCTAAAATTACTTTTACGGATAATTTGTACGTAGACATGGAATCGCACAATATTTTTTACTCGGAAATATAAATTGGAAGGGGGGGGGGAAGAGAGAAAATAAATGAGAAGCGCTCGCATTTGTGTCCTTTTATTGCTGAAGAAGAAATGATTCGTTTTGCCTTTCTTTTTATCTCAATAATTTTTATTAGCACAGTCAAATGCAAAGAAGAAGAGCATGAAATTTCTTTAGGACTGGCCCCCAAGATGCCCAGACCTCCTCCTCCAGATCCACCTAGGCCACCACCAATGTCTCATTCAACTACTACTTCTTTACCTTGGACAACGTATTCTACTTTGAGAAATGATGTTACAAATATTGTGACAGCGAATAAAAGTTCTAGGTGTAATTTTGGAATTGATTCAACCACTAATTTTAGCACTTCAGAGACTGAACCAGGAAGATTGTACATAGACACTTTCAGTTATGCTCAATGTGCTGGATTTATAAATTGGTGGAGTGTATGCTTGTGGAGCAAGTCAGATGTTGGTATTGGCTCAGTAACCCTTTTGATAATAGAAGATAACAATAATGAAATATATAACATTACTGGAGTGAATACATATGATGTAGAAATTGGTAAGCATAGCTACAATAGCCCAATTTGTGTGCAGTTTAAGAGTGAACAGGAGATTATAGCTAAGGAAGGCAGCCATTTAGGGTTTTTGCTGAATGGATCGATTTACATGGCATTGGCTATGCTGATGCCAAGCCAAGCTAATGATTTTAATACTGCACTGAGAGTTAGTCGATCTCAAATTCAGCCATCAACTATAGCGAATGGGAGTGGGCCCACTGCTTTTCGGATCAGAAATACTACCCTGGATAATGTTGGATCTAATAATTTATTTCCTTTATTGAAAGCAATTTTAGGTAATATTGTATGAGCATCATTTGCCTATATATTCATTATTGGTTTGTTATTTAGGTAACAAATCATTACAGCAATCAACAAATTTATTTGAACATGTTTCTGAAACCAACATACTGCTATCTGCTGAATTTCTCTCCTTGTTGGGATCAGCATCAGCCATAATAGCTGTTCTGTCTATTATACTACTTGCCATGTCCTGCTGCCTATGGAGGCTTAATTGTTGCTTTGAGATGTGTCCATGTTGCTTTCAAAAGAGGAGACAAGGTATGGTAAAAAGAAAGAGGAGTCAGATGAGTGCACCTCTTGTATAGTACAGAAAGAACAGGTGTGCAAAGAATGCTTATTATTTGTCATGTGCTCCCACAGTGACTCATGTAGTGCAAGTGGAGCCAGCTTTTGAGCAGAGTATGCTATACAATGAGATGTATGCTACAAGCAATCCTGTTCAAAGTGAGCTAGCTATTTAATCAGTTTGTATTTAAAATGAAAATATTTAACTAATTTCACTTTTGAGACTAAACTTTTTCCAACACATATCAATTTGAATAGTCATATATAAATATGCCAATTTGATTTTTAATAATAACTTTTTTTTTACTTGAAGTAATAATTGTTAAAATGTAACTATTCACTACCAATATTCAGTCAGACTGCTTATTATATCTTACACTGTTGTTGTGGTAACAACCATGGATTAAAAATATTATCTCCTGGTAAGATTCCCAATGGTGTTATATATTTCGCCCTGCTGCACAGCAATTTGATGTATCACATAGTATTTAATCTTGTGATGTCATATTAAAGGTTAATTAGTTAGCTACTTCATAGAGCTAGCTACATTTGCTTTTTGTTCCCATGTTAAAGTGAACAAAACAGATGAAAATATATAATTGCTTAAATACATGCATAAGAACATTAGCTAAATAAATAGTATTCAGTGTTCTCATGGAAAAAAATACAAAGACATCAAATTCTCACTGCATATTATCGCGCTCTACCAACACTGTTCTTGTTTGAAGGCTGAGGAAACGGAACGAAAGTGTGTACACTTCTTGTTGTTGGTATTATGGAGTCTCCCTGCAATAACTGCTTTGTGAAAATGTTACTAGTCATTGCCAATTTTCAGCCGAATTTCATATTATACTTTAACATAATGCTTGAAGTAGTTCACTTATGATGACTTTTATAATCATTATGGTGCATTGAATAGTAGGTTTGATTACTTCATTGTCAACTTAGCTGTCATAAATTGAGTTTTTTTTCATGCTTGAAAAATTCAACAGGTAGCTATGTATTAAATGCAAGTAAAATACTATAGTATAGATTCTAAAATAATAGCAAAAAAATTGACCTTCTGGAGCTTGCAATTCCAATGTGTTTTGTGATTACATAAAATGTAACATTTTGACCCAAATTATTTTTTCGCCTCATTATAATATACAATTTATGTGTGATGTTTTAACTGCTATAGAGCACCCATTATCAGGGTAAATAAGATAAAAGGGGTGGAATAACTGAATGAATACCATAAATTTTTTAATTATAGCAGAGTACAAAATGAGTGAGTATAGTTTACTCATGTTTTCTGTGAGATTTTGGGTGTTCAAATCAGGTAGCGTTAAAAAACACCCTGATTTTTTGCTTTTTAAAATTATTGTGTATTCCATTTAAACAAGTTCTTTTGCTTATTATATCCTTATAGGAAGGTCTGGTCAAGTAATGCCAAACCCGGCCTACAACTTAGACCAATCTAGACCACTGAGGATAGGAGTACGAGATGATCTCAGCTCCTCAGACAATACCCTAGAGATGACTAATCTCCCTTGCGACCATGACTATAAGGACCAACTGCAGGAAGCAGCAGCATCTTATGATCATCCAACAAGTAGACTGTTCAAGAAAGACACTGAAATCAGTGATCTTGAGCATACGTATGAAACAGTCAATATTAGGTAGGGAATATCACTGTAGTTTTTTTTTGTAACACTTGTTATATCACATCACTCAATTTTTGCTTAAAAGTGCACTACTGTTATACTTTTATAGTAGTCTAAATATGTACACTAAAACCATGCCGTAACCACAGTATAGCATCATCAATGGCAAAGCATACCCTTATCAAGGTCATAAGTTTGCCCTCTCTTACTATTACTTCACTAATATTTCATCTTTCCAGCACAATTTTGTTAATGCACATAAAAATTCCTATAAAAACATTACTGTGAAAAAAAAATTGGTGAAAGCAAGTTTGAATTGTGGTCAAGTAAAGATAATTTCTGAGACTAAACAGCTTTGTAGGTCTTCTAAGATTTTCAGAACTTTGTCTGTCAAGGTTAAAGAGATCATTGAAAGGCATGCTGCCACACATTTCAGTCTGGGATGCTCTCCTCCTTCAGTTTGATGACTTGCAGTCACTAGGGGACAGAAACTCTAAAGTTAGCGTACAGGTTGCTGGAGGCATACAGCAGTCCCATAAGCTTTTGCGATATGTTGGAGAAATTGTGTAGCAATCTTTTAATTGCCACCCATTTGGTTGATCAGCTTCTGACCCAAATCTCAATAAATTTTGACTCCATGTCTTCCACTTGTAGATAAGGTTTTCAGGGATGACCCCATCAGAGCCTGTGTGTGTGTGTGTGTGTGTGTGTGTGTGTGTGTGTGTGTGTGTGTGTGTGTGTGTGTATGTATGTATGTGTACTTTCCTTAGCAACATTATTATTCTGATACAAAAAATAAATGGAGAGTATAGAGTTCCAGCACATCATTTAACTGATTCTTTTCATAATATCACATTACCAGGGTGCTTTTTCTTAATACTCACTGTCAAATAAAGTTATTGCACTCACAATATATATATATATAATTATATATATATACACACATATATATATGTATGTAAATATGCACACACATACATATAGTACTAATTACATGAGTCAGAGTGTGATGTGGAGAAATATTTCACAAGCAGGCTAATTTATTTTCACAGCCAGGGGAAATGAGCTTGTGCAGGGTTGTTGGCGTAGGAAGGGGGGCTGAAGCTCCCCCCCCCCCCATACCAAACATCTTCCTCCACCTTATATAGTTATATAATTATTCCACATTATCAGTACCAGTCAATGTTCAATAACTAAAGAACCATGCGCACGTGGAGAGACGAGAAATTTTCCCCGCCCACAACGTCAAACTCCGCCCAACTGCTGTTCTTGAGCGAGAAGAGATGGAAGACGAAGTCCCTTTCCCTGGGGATAATAAAAGAAAAGTATGGTTAGAGAAGTGGGAGCAAGGGGCTACAGGATTTCACAGGGAGAAAGTAGATGCAAGGCTGAAAAAACACATTCATAAACTTACTGGAAGTAACAGTGACGCTTCAGTACTGGTTACATGGTGCGGAAAGAGTTTAGACTTACCTTGGTTGTGTGCACAAGGGTATAACAGTGTGGGCGTAGAACTGTCCGAAATTGCAGTGAAACAACTGTTTGAAAATGATTCCATTCCTTATGTAACCTCGGAAGAGCAGAAGTTTATAACATACACAGCAACAGATAGAAAATTAAAAGTTTTTGTTGGAAATTTTTATTGCCTAACTCCAGAAATAGCAGGAAAGTTTGACAGTGTCTGGGATATCAATGCATTAGGAGCTGCAGAACCAAAGGATAGAGAGGCTTATCGCTCAGTACTTATTTCACTTCTAAAACCAGGTGGTCGTATTCTCTTGTCTAACTATGAGTACAATGATGAAGGAAGAAATAAGGCACCGTATTCTTTGTCAATTAAACAAATCAAATACTTGTTTGGTGATTTTTTTGATGTCCAGTTTCTAGAAAATCCAGAAGAATTTGTGGATTATTTTAAATCGAAGTTTAAAGTGGACTGGGTCAAACACAATGTTCATTTTCTTACTCTGAAATAAGTTTTTCATTTAGCTCTTTACATTTATTTAATAACATTTTGGAGTATGCAGCACTCATCATATGTTTATATATTATGTGTGTGTATGTATATTAATATATAATACTTATTAGCTTGTACAAGTGTCAGATTTAGTCTCGCTTGCCAGACCCTTTACCATACCGCTTCGCTGAGAAATACCATATCTCTTTTTTCCCGATACGAGGGGAGGGAGGGGCATGAAGGTCTGGGGCCCGCGAGACTAAGTCAGATTGTGATACGGTGAAATATTTCATGAGCAGGCTAATTATTTTCAGAGGTAGTGAAAATAAAGCCTGAGAGTGAAATGTCTTGTCATCAAATTTTTCGCAGAGACAGAATAAATGGTATTGGAGGTGGTATTCTTTTAGCCATCTCTAACTCCTTGCCTAGTCACTCCTATATCTGTAGTCAAAGATCAGAATTTCTACTAGTCCAATAGAAAGAAACCCCCCTCCCCCTTCTTTGTGGTTGTGCTTATACTCCCCCTCAAAGCCCTCCTTCTTTGTACCATGATATTTTTACATCCCTGTCACCTCTCTGCAATGAAAATTCAATACTTCTACTTGGTGACTTTAACCAACCTGATATATCGTGGAACACTCTGTCCTCGTCATCTCGTGGTATTACTCTCTGCAACCAATTATTCGATTTAAATCATCTCAGAATCTACTTGTATACATGGTAGTCTTCTAGATTTAGTTATTACAAATATACCTGATGTCATACAAAACATTCCAATAGACAAGTTGACTTCCCCTTCCGATCATTACATCATCTACTTTGACATAAACTTCACACACAGTTCTTCTAACGTTTTCCAATCAATAACAAAATTAAAAATTTTAAGTGCCGATTATCAGGGTATGTCAGACTTTTTCTTTACTAACTTACACTCTCTCTCTGTTTTTGACTCCAATTCATTATGGACTCTTACTAAAAATATTATTTATACAGCATGTGATATTTATGTTCCAAAATTTAAGATTCCCTCCCACTTTTCTCCAAAGTATTTCACTTCTGAAATTAGGCACAACATCAAATGTATTCATTCCAAGAAACGTTTACTGAAAAGACATTATTCATCCTCTCTTGCTCACAAAGTACAGATTATGGAATCAGAATTACAACAAAGAATTAAAAATGCTCAAATTAACTCTCTAATTTTTCCTCCTAACCTCGCGCTCTTTATTCTCACCTCGCGCTCTTTATTCTCACCTCTCACATCTCAAACATTCATCTTCACTTCCCTGCATACTCAAGCATGAAGACAAAACTACTAGTGACCCACTTGGCAAAGCAATTCTTTTTAACAACTATTTTAATTCAGTCTTTACTCGCAGTGATTTTATTCTTCCACCTATGCATTGTCTTCCAACACCTTCATCACAACTTAGCACCACTGGAAGGTACACAAATTATTTCCTCTCCACAAGAAAGGAAGTTTATCCGAAGTTAGCAACTACAGGCATATTTCTCCTAAGTATTCTTCATAAAGTACTTGAATTAATAGTCTACTCTAAGACTGGCATTACTGGTCCTCTTTGGTTGTTTTTCAAAGATTACTTACAAAATAGAAAGCATTTTGTTGAGGTTGAAGGGTGTAAATCTGACTTACTTCCTGTCCAATCAGGTGTACCTCAAGGTAGTGTATTTGGACCTCTGCTTTTTCTTATTTATGTTAACGACATACCGTCTCTCTGCTCTTTTTCGTCTGTGTTTTTATTTGCTGATTTAGCCAAAATTTATACAGAAGTTCGTTGTGGGGGACTGAATCAAAGGCTTTGGAAAAATCAAGAAACACAATTTCTGTGTGTCGCTTTGACTCCACAGAATTGAAAACTGAAGTATATGATAGAAGAAGTTGTTGAAGAGTGGATCTATTTCTGATAAAACCAAATTGTGTCTTTGAAAATTTTGGATATATAAAATCTATTGATGCCAAACTTATTGCCTCTCTAAACTCTGCAAGTGAGAATTTAGCTCTTCAAAAGGATCTTGACAATTTATTGTCATGGTGTCAATCTTGGAAACTTTCTTTAAATACTTCTAAATGCGCATACATGAACGTCTCCCTATCATAATCTACTAACATCAATTACACCATCGGTAATGATACAATTAAAACAGTAACTCAACAGAAAGATTTAGGTATTTTATCTCTGATAGTTTATCTTGATCTGTCCACATCAAAGAAATATGCAGCAAAGCTTTATCGGTCTCTGTATTTAATTAGGCGAACAATTCCTTGCACATCACCCATTAACATATCTATCACTTGTAAGATCTCTGCTGACCTACTGTTCCCAGCTATGGTTTCCCAACAAAATACAATACATTATCTTATTGGAAAGAGTTCAACGGCGTGCAACTAAAGATCTTCATCTAATCGTAAATTAGAAATTAAGTTCCAACGCACCTCCACTACACAACATCAATATTTTAATTGCATATCTCTACTATGGAATACATTCTCACCTATTGATCTTTCATTGTCCTTCACTTCTATTAATATTCTCTCAAGCAAAAATTTTGGAATGTGCATTCCTCTTTTGCCACATTTATGGTCGCGCCAACTCAACGTGGACATACTTATAGGCTAATCAGCTTGCCCAATACAGTGTGAAATAGCACCAAAACGTACCTAAAAATAACATTGTGAAGGTATCTAAGGTGGAATAAATACATATATAGCTATGTGTATATAATCGCAATTTCCTGGAAGGAAACACTCATTATCTGTAGAGATCATTGGAATTGCATTTGCAGCAGTACCAAAGGCTCTCGGGTGCTGAACGTAGTCCTGTCAGCACGTTTATTGCGTACGACTTGGCTTCGGATGTGAGCACAGCGGTTTGTGGGTACGGGATTTCCGTACGGGTTGTCTATATAAATGCTGCCCAAAATGAGAAACCAATTTGCTTGGCGAAGTCTTCTAAAAAAAATGGAAGCACTTACGGTAGGGTTAGGTCCGGACCAATGGCTGCAAATGTGGGATAGCGGTTTCACTCACGACCATTCTCAACAAGCTGACTCGTCGTCTGGGGAACATCGTCACCACGGTCAAGAAGAGGATCAGGAGCACGGCACTGTAAATGATGTAAATAAATCTGGCAAAGTTCTAAAAGTCGACCGTTATCTCTTTAGACACATCTCTACTCTGACTGGAGGAAATAGCAATGAAGCTATTCTGGTCTCGCTATGTGGAGACACCAAAGATTTAGAGTGGCTCTCCAGCAAAGGGTACTCAGTAGTTGGAGTGGAGCTGTCTGAAACTGCTGTTAAGAAAGCCTTTGAGAATGCTTGCGCTGGTCCTATACCTTACCGTGTGACCACTCATGGAGACATCAAAGAGTATTCAGCAACTGATGGGAAGAAGTTGCGAGTGTTTGTTGGTGACTTTTTTGGAGATGGAATTAGTGTGCGATTAATAGGGCAATTCAACTGTGTTTGGGATAGCCATGGCATTGTTGCCTTGCCAGTTTCAATGCAAAAACCTTACGCAGAAAAACTGCTGACATTTGTGAAGCCTGGAGGGAAGATTTTGTTTTCAAGTTTAGATTATGACATTACTACATTAAAAAGTAGCCCAGCACCAGCTCCAGTTTCAAGTTCTTTGCTGTCCAAGTATTATCCTGGCTGCAATGTTAGTCTATTGGAAGATTCGGTTTTCAACCACAACCATTTAGAAGGTATTGATCACATTACAAATCCTGTCATTCTCGTTGAAGTACCCAAGTAACAAATAATTCATGCAATTATTTTCTTTGTATCATCTAATTTGTATGTAGAATATTACTCATTACAAAGTAGGCCATTGGGTTAAGTGTTCTTTTGAAAAAACAACAACAAAAAAACAAACAAACAACTGAATTAGATGTTAAACTTTACCAGCTCTGGCAAATCTTTGCGCGATTATTATTTTTTACATAATTCGTAAAAAGGTAAAGGTCGCCAAAGGTTAAAGTTCTCTTTCGTTGGTATAAAAAGTTGAACTGAAAGAAAGATAATGGATAAGCATAGTGATCCTCATTCTAGCTACAGGAGTCCTCTGACTAGTCGGTATGCAAGTTCTGATATGAAGTATAATTTCTCAGATAACAAGAAGTTTAGTACTTGGAGAACTCTTTGGTATTACCTCGCAAAGTCTGAGAAGGTGATGTCAACATAATACCCGTGGTACTGGTGAATTACAAAAGCTGAATACATTCCCCCCCTCAGGAGCTTGGTCTTAACATCACTGATGCTCAGCTGGAGGAGATGGAACAGAATTTGAGCAATATTGATTTTGAGCTGGCTGCCCAGGAAGAGAAGAAGCGCCGGCATGATGTCATGGCTCATGTGCATACATTTGGTGTGTGTTGTCCACTGGCTGCGCCCATTATTCACCTTGGAGCCACTTCTTGCTTTGTGGGAGACAATACAGTAATGTTTATACACTCAGCACTAAGCTTGCACCAGTCTGCTGTCTGAATTAATTGCAGTTTTGGCTAATTTGACTTTTTGGTTGTTGATGTGCTACAAATATGGGTGATGAGTATAGTATACAACTAATGTAGACACTACATCTATAGAAATAGCCCAGGTATTGGGTCAAAATATTCAAAATGACTTTCCAATATTAGTCGGGGTATTTTTAAAACCGAAGTTGAGAAGAGTCAAATCAGCATTTTTAGAATTTCTGGAGGTTTCTCATTTCCATGAAATAGATTGAAAATTTTGTGGCAAATTTCATTATGACTCATAATAGTTGTCAGGGGGTGGGGGCAAAATCATTTTTGGAGGGATTATAAAGGCCTAAAAAAATTCCCTGTTAGTGCTTCTTGTTCTTATGTGTTTGTAGGATTTGATAGTAATAAGGGATGGCCTGGATGTTCTAATACCAATGGTAGGTAAGGCGTGGGCTGAACGCTGATTGTAGTGTGATCTTGTGCTTGTGTGGGTGTGGCAGGTAGCGCGGTGTTTGGAGAGGCTGATGCACTTCTCAGAGGAGTACAAGGACCTGGCTACATTAGGGTACACTCATTTTCAGTGAGTCACTGTTACATATACTCCACAAGTTTTACATACACTGTCCCCTTACCATTACCTGATGACACATCCCTAAACCACTGCTTCAATTTGAATACTAAAAGGATTATTGTGCTCCAAGTAAGTATTCTTGCAGATATTTAGGAATGCTATGGATGGTCAGATGCATCTGGCTCACTATGGAGTGCTTGTTCCTGTAGTCCCTATTAAGTCCAGAATAAGTTTTATGTGAGACAATTAAATGCAGATTCATATAACAACATTGCGCAGGTGGATAGTCTTTTTTTTTTTAACTGTTACTAGCTGTTAATTTACCACTAGACGAAGAAGAAGAAGAACTGCATTACCTTAGTGAAGCCAGCTGAGAGGGCGATTCTGTACTTCCGCCATTCTAATCGTACACCAATAATTGTTGGTACAAAGCAGTTTTTGTAGGTAATGGTTATCAGTCTTTGCAGGGTGTGTACTAGTTCTGTCAGACTGGCAATTTGTATACACGGTCAATTTGAGGGTGCAAAATATTCTAGGAAGTATGGCATACAGAGTTTCATAATGCATTTTCGCTGGTGGGGGAAGATACTTCTGTGGACTTGGCCACACCCATTTTTAAGCCACACACTTTGATGTGTATAGTTCACACTGATCAGTGTTTGGTCACATGCATATGCTTTTATAATCTTACTAACAAAATTTTATAATTATATATACATGTATATATAGTTGCCAAGAAGGGGAGGGGGGGGGGGGGTGAGACTGCGAGACTTCGGTTCACTGCCACCAGAGTTCAAACAAGTAAATCTGTACCAATGAATGAGAGTGATAAAATGTTTGGTAACCTGAGTAGCATGCTAGGCATATGTTGTGTGAGTGCATGATGTCTCCGTTTTGTGGTGTCATTTCACCACAGGGGGGGGGGGGGGGGGGGGGGGGCAAATGTTCTCATGCCTCTCTCTCAAAGAAGCCATTGTGATGCCTTACACTCTGGTCCACTGACACAGGGTCAGGTTAAAAGTTCAATATTCTTAATATTTCTTGTTTCCCGTACTTTTTAGAGCAACCCAAGAATCTAACCTTATATCGAATAGTTTTGTTAACTTTTAAAAAATTTAAATGTGCTATTTGTATGAATAAGTGACAACATATAGTCTGGTAAGGTGTCATCCAATGCTTGAATAACACAAATTGGCCATCTATTTGTGGAGTCTATGAGATAAATAGTCTAAAAATGTTTCATAATGCAAAGAGCTAACATTATAAAGCATACTCTTATAAGAGTAAGATCAAACTATTTAAGAATAGTAACTTTAATAGCATAATTTAAAAACAACGTGATTTCTGTACATTGTAGCATAGTTGTGTGTTGTGTGTGTTCATGGGTGTGGTTCAATAGACCTGCACAATTGACTACAGTGGGCAAGAGGGCATGTATGTGGGCGAATGACCTGCTGATGGATCTGAGGAATCTGGAGCGTGCTCGTAAGGAGCTCAAGTTCAGAGGTGTGAAGGGAACCACTGGAACTCAAGCATCTTTCTTGGCACTGTTTGATGGAGATCACACTAAAGTATGCTCTTAAGAGATGGGTAGAGAATTCACTAGCTATGCTATTATTCATAATGTCACTATCACCCCCCCCCCCCAAAAACAAAGAAAACAACAACAACAACAAAGAAATAAACAAACGAAAAATAAGCAAACAGACCAAAAAAACCAAAAAAAACCCATGTGTATGTATGTATGTGTGCATGTATGTATGTATGTGTGCATGTATGTATGTATGTATGATAGAATGTACGATAGTATGTATCTGAAAATGGAGTAGGGCACAATTAGTAGTAACAAGTACTTTTTTTTTTCTATGTGTATTAGACATGTTGGCAATGTTTGTGTTATATTAAGTTGAAAGCTAAAAAATTCTGAATTTTTACCACATGCTAAGTTATGGAAGAATTTTCAACAATATTTCACAGATCAATATTTTGGCAGTATATTGAGTTTGATTCAGTCTTTCTCGGCTGAAATAATTATAATTGCATAATTTTTCTCATTCTAACAGCCAATATTGTTAATTAAAACTTAACCTGACGTTTCAACTTCTTGCCAAAGTTGCAACATTATATTGAGTTTGTGCATATGTGTGTAACTTAATATAATTGATCTTCTCAATTGCTTCCTTCCCTGTGCTCACTGTTACTAAGGTGGAACTTTTAGACGAGAAAGTGACAGAAATGGCCGGATTTACCAAGTGAGTGAATTTCATTGGCACAGCATGGCACAAATCCACTGTAAAGTTATTTTTATCAGGTCGTTTATCATAACCGGTCAGACTTACTCGCGTAAAGTGGATCTGGACGTCCTGTCAGTTCTGTCTAGTCTGGGAGCTTCTGCTCACAAGATCTGCACGGACATCAGATTACTAGCCAGCCACAAGGAATTAGAAGAACCTTTTGAGAAGAGCCAGATTGGATCGAGTGCTATGCCTTACAAACGCAACCCCATGAGAAGTGAGAGGTAAGAATGAGACAAGCTGTGATAATAATTGTTGTTCGGAGGATTGAATCCGTTCATTCACATTCATCTTTCTTTTCATAAGCAGGATTAAAACAGAGTATAGCCACGTGAAAATAGTGAAGTCACAGCTATGAGACAGATTGTCAGATAAAACTTAGACAGGCTATTATAAATTGTTATTGAGTTTACTGATTGTTAATTTTTTTTTACATAAAAAATTCAGTCAGGGCAAAACAAATTTAGGGGGAGGGAAATTTTTGGGGATTGAAAACTGAATGTATTGGGGGGGGGGGGGGGGGGTTGAATCACAGTGCTCCCATAGTCTGTATGAAACGCTGATGGCCTGTTGAGTGTAAGTGTCCTGGTACAACTCGTCAGTCTACTGCAGGAAGTTATGAATGCCTGTAAATGTCACTGATGAATTAAATTTTCTTAGCAAACTGGTTCAACAGGTTATTTTAATTAATTGTGACTTGACAGATATAAAAACAACAAACCACTAAAATATTAATGTGGCCAAAACTTGTCATTTGAGTAAATCCAAATTACTTGGTCAGTGTGAGTGAGGAGTTCTTTATCATGCTTTTACTGCAGGCTCTTGAGCCTTCCCTGTACACAATTCCTATTTAAACTCAACTAAGACTGTGTTCTCTATCTCTGCTTTTTTGTTTGCTGTTTGAGATTGTGGAAAGTCTTTTATAGTGTTGGAACTGTACGGCAAACTTCCATCATAATCCTCGTTTGTTACTTCATTACATTCATTGTTTTATATACTGGCAGGTCAACTTTGACTTGTCTAAGTTTTTGTGTTTTGCTTTTCTTGTGAAATCTCAATTTAATGTGATACAATTTTAAATACTTTAAGATGAAGTACCTGTCGTCATTAGTGGATGTATCTCAGAATGTGCATGTTTGTTTGAATGCAATCGGAGAATAATAATAAGAAAAGAAGAAAAAAAGCTGTGTCAGCATGTAGGATGGGGGAGGGAAAATGGAAACAACAACAAACCAAGCAGTGTATCTGTGCCATAACTGAATGATTTAGGAATATGTGACGATTCTGGTCCAAGCAGTGTATCTGTGCCATAACTGAGTGATTTAGGAATATGTGACGATTCTGGTCCAAGCAGTGTATCTGTGCCATAACTGAGTGATTTATGAATATGTGACGATTCTGGTCCAAGCAGTGTATCTGTGCCATAACTGAATAATTTACATGTAGGTATATGTGACAATTCTGTTCGTATGTTTCATGAGGTATTCTTTCGTGCAGGTGCTGTAGTCTTTGTCGTCATCTCATGGCACTTATCTCAGACGTACAGAACACCGCAGCCGTGCAATGGCTGGAGAGGTCTTTGGATGACTCGGCCAATCGTCGCATATCTATTGCTGAGGCTTTCCTGGCATCTGATGCAGTATTGAGTGTGCTGCAGAACATCTTGGAAGGATTGGTGGTTTATCCAATGGTAAGCAGAACTTAGTAGACGCGCGAGATACTCTCGGGTGTGGAGGTGTTGCTATATAGGTGTGGTCACGCGTGGAGTACTTTCATCCATGCAGTTAAACCCTTTCACCAGCAAGTTATAACTAGCAGTTTGGCTACATGATTATGAATATATATTTATTATACATTGAAGATTTTTCTTTGAGTATTTCCACATCACGTGAGCGTTCAATACTTTCCCATATTGAATGCTGCACATTGAACGTAGTTCTGGACCACTGAATTTTTTTTAAGTTTGGCGTAGTTACCTCTGAACCATAAGGCTTTTTCTTGGGAAGAGAGAAATTGAGAAGGATACGAAGCTGGTAGCTTATATTCTCCAATAAGAAACTTGGATAGGCACATACATATGTGAGTCACGAAAATAATATTGCAGTTTGACGGACAAAGAATTTGAAGGTAAGTGAAAAGGCACCGGTGTTATGGAAAATATCCAATGTGTCATAAATAATTTATTACACTCATCGTACAATATGGGGATGACGCTTCACTCTTGCACTTGTATTTCACGAGCCTTCAGCTTGTGAAAATACTTTGTGTGCTCGTGAAATATCTCCACATGTTGTATGTCTGCTCATGCAATAAGTATTATATATATATATATATATATATATGTGTATATATATATATATATAGTCTGTAATTTTTTTTAGTAATAGATGAAGTTTAAAGCAATTTGAGTTAAAAAGAAAGGCTAAAAATCTAGACTTACTGCTAACTAATGCTGCAATTTTTTAAAGTTCAATTTCAGATGGTCACAGAGCTGCGACAATGTTTGAACAGAATGCATGGCTAGTAGACCTTATGAGGGTATAGACCTTAAATCGGGAGGTAAAAGCGTCATTAAATATACACATAAAATGAGAGAACTACTACGCATGTTGTATGGTAATGCAGTTATAATTAACACTCCATTAATAAAAGAGGCTAGTCCAAGTTGCTGCTTAGCAAAAAAGAAGAGCTTTGTTATTGCTGTTGGAGAGTTGTGCATAGAAATTCAACGCACAAAAGTTTGAGCAGTCTTGTGCCACGGGATATCCCCTCTGTCATACATCACCTATTGTGTGCGGTCTCCCCAATTAGCGAGGGGAACTAAACAAACTGCTCAAGATCATCTACCAGACTCTTTTCCTGCGTAGCGATTGGTAAAGGGTCTGGGTATGCGAGACTATCACTATAACCACTAATACGGATTTGTGGCAAAGATCCTAAATTTGGAGGTATTTGAGCACCTTCCAGCACTCCCTTAACTGCACCATTGCTTCTACAGTAGTTGCTAAATTCTGCTTGAGAAAACATTTTGGGTGGACCAATGCTCAAATGTAAACATTCAGGCAGCCATATTTTTTTTAATAAAAAAAAGAAAAGAAAGAAACTTATGCTCTCATTTCAGTTTTAGGAACTTAATTTTGGATTATTGATTACAAAATGAAGTGCCGACTGAACGCAGAGCGCCACATGGCACTATTGCTGGTGAAAGGGTTTGTGCAGAATCAATGATGTTGACAGAAAAAAAGATACTGCCATTTTGTATTGTACATGGTTATGAGTTTGTGAAAATGTAGGAAACTTTTTTAGATTCAATTTTTTATTTCTATGGCAATTCACTAAAGATTTAGCTTGAATACTGTAAACTTGAAAACTGTAATTACTTGGGAGTGAGTGTGTTTGTGCGTGTATATAGAAAATGGCAGAAGTAAAAACATACTGTGTAGCTACTGGTAATTTGGCATAGGGTGTTAAACTCCAAGTTTGCTTCCTTTGAATGCTGAGCTTCTTGTGAAGAATTCTTGTTTGACGATGCCAATGCTCAGCATGAACTCGTAATGTGATCTCTATACTACTATCTGATTTACCATGGCTGCTAACAGCTCAGTGCTATTATGTTTGAATCTGTGCCTGTATTAATCTCAAGATTAATCTCGTAAGTCTTGGGCTGGTGAACCTCTAATATTTAGGAGCAATGGAATTACAATAAAACATGTTGTTTCCAGGTCATCAAGAAGAGGGTGAAGAGTGAACTTCCTTTCATGGCCTCAGAGAATATCATCATGGCTATGGTGAAGGCTGGGGCAAATCGACAGGTACGTATGTACATATGTGCACATGCGTGTGTGTGTGTGTATGCCTTTCAAGTTTCGGTGTACTATACTTCATACTAATACTGTTTCAGGAGTGCCATGAAGAAATACGAGTTCTTTCTCAAGAAGCAGGAGCAGAGGTCAAACAACATGGAAGAGAGAATGACTTGGTACAGAGAATTGCCCAATCTCAGTATTTTGCTCCCATTCACGATCAGCTTGAGAGCTTGCTTGAACCAGTTAGCTTTATTGGTAGAGCTCCTCAGCAGGTTAGTATTAGTGTTGGTATAATGTGAGTGCACATCTGGTGGGCCTGTAGATATTGGCTTTTCCAGTTCATTATTGTTCCAGAGGATTACATTGCATTATTAATCTGGTCTAGTTGCATTCCTAACTACAGTAAGTTTTCATAACAATGTCTACATTCACTAAGTTAGTGAGAGCATGCTATTATCACCCACAGCTAGCTTTAATTTCTTTATAACATGTGTTAGGTTGATATCTAGCTGTTTTTGTTTTTGTTTTTTTTTGTTTTGTTTTTGTTGTTGTTTTATAAAAGCCTTTATTACCAATATATTCAGGTTTTTTTATTATGTTTTGTTTGTTTGTGAGTGAAGCAAACGAAGCGAGACTCTATTAGGGGTAACAGACTCTATTAGGGGTAACACAATTGAAAATCAGGGGTATTTGTTTATATGCGTATGGGCGTATGCATGTCATTTTGTACTTTGACCTTTGGATTTTTGTGTTCGCTTGGAGGATGACCCTGTCCCATACTCCACTAAACAGAATCCTTTGGTTTATCTATATCCGTATCACCCAGGGAAATTTTAATTGTTTACTTCATAGAATTAGGCTGTCTTTGACATTATTTGAATTTTTGAGAATGCAGTTAGGTCTTATAAACTGGCTGGAGTTCATTTTCTATTCAAATTAGTGGTGGTGGTAAGTTATTTTGGTCAATACGCTGTTTTTCACAGTTATAGGTACGCCCTGTGCAACTTACTGTATTGATCTTGAAAATCCATTGTCCAGTAGTCAAGCCATGAAGGTAAGTCTAGTGTTGGTAAGTCCAGTGAACAAGTGTATGTATTACAGCTACTGCTTAGCTAAAGAAAACACTAAAGTAAACATTTAACTAGCAAATAACTATATTAGCAGCCTTACACAACTTTTTCAGCTACTATAGCAGAAAGAGTATTAAGTTAGGGTTAGGCTGAAAACTCTTGTGTGTTAATTTCTTAGAAAAGCTTGTTGTTGTTTTTCAAGTCGAACAGTTGCAGCAAGTGGTTTCTATGGCATTGAAACCCATTGAAAAACTTAATTCAAAATGGCTGTTTTTTTTTTGTTTTTTTTAGTAGCTGGAATTTTTTTGTCAGAAATTTATGTCATTTAGATTGTGGCTTATTTCTTACTATAAAAGCTAACACTGCTTGGTAAAGTAATTCATATTTTTTTGTTAGTAATGATACTGTCACTGGCTGCATATATAGCTACTTATGAATAATGGACTAAATGATGCCTTTCTAAACTAGGTGAATAGGGGCTAGAACATAAATCCATGAAAGCTAAATAAATGTAGTCTTTACGTTATTTTTTACATACAAATGTTGTAAGGCAAAAATCAACTTTTATCAGATTAATTTAGCCACCGTGTTATAAAATTACTTGTGCATACATTGGCTCGCTCGCCATTTATGTGGAAGTGTAGAAGTGTAACATTGTGACTCTACAACTTTGTGTGGGTAGTATATATTCTAGACGGAAAACCTAATACTATTGCATTATGCCTTAGTTCCCAAATTTGGCTTATTCACTTCCCCCCCCCCCCCCCCCCCCAATACCCTGCCCATCATATCTAAAGAATACTTCATCTCCTAGTTGAAAATGGAGCACAGTTTAGTCAGATGTTGTTTGTTTGAATCAATGTGTTTCTGGAGTTTAGTGTATGTTTGTGTGTCTTTATTTTAGGTCACTAAATTTATTCAAGAAGAAATTGTTCCAGCAATTACTCCTTACAAATCTAAACTGGAAGTGGTATCAGAACTGCAAGTATAATATTGTGCAACAGCATTATTTTTTTGTGTTCTTAGTAGTAGTAATAATAATAAAATAATAATAAAATAATAATAATAATAATAATAATAATAATATGATTAACAATAGCTAATGTAATAATTAATAATATCGAAAATAATTAAATAAATAGTTTATAATAATAAACAATAACTTTGTAATAAATAAGCTGTGAGGTCAATACAGAATTTTATCTGAAGAAGATATTTAAAAATGGCTAGAAGTTGACAAATACAAAAATAAATATCCTATAGAGCAATTTATTACATTTCCTCTAGGTACTGATGCAACATTACTGCTAGTATGGTCATCATGGTCTACTGTTGCCCCTTTCCCGAATGCAGTACTAGTGCAGGCTCTCGGTACAGGGACATTGCATTCTCTCCATATCGCAGGATTACTCAACAATGTGATAAATATCTCTCCGTTCTCAGATATCCCCTCAGGGGACTGCTTTAAGCCACTGAGTATTGTTGAATTCTTGTAAAATAAATGATAACAGCAGCCAATGTCTGAAGACAGTCTTCTTAATCCGGTGGCACATGCGCTGAGGCACAATCCTGTAAGTGCAAACAATGCGCACGACTCTACATCAGCATTGTTGTGCTTTACTGGGTCTATCTTTTGTATGGCAGAGTTGCAGTGATCAATTTTTCCTCCATCAGCAGGCTGGCACCATGACAGCAGATGTGCTGCAGAAAGGGAGTCATTGCAGCCTGCTGGATTGGCTATCCACCTAGCAATTGATCCAGCACAACTCTCAGCACAAATTGATTCAAGTTCCTGTTGTCTTAAAGTTGGGTTGTGGTTAAACTTTTCAAATGCTGATCCACAGGTTTTTGCATCTGGAAGTTTTTTCACAAATTTTACCTGCTTTGCATCTGAGCATTGCATAGATGGAAAGGATGAAAATATTTCCGTGACTAAGAGCTCCATTTCAAATGTTTCTGCTTCTTCAGTATCTTTAAATGGATGCGAACAACTTGGTGGAAAGGGAACTTTGCAAGCTGAAAAGAGTCTTGCCAGTCCATCTTTTTTCAACAGGTCATCAGTATTGTCTGAAGAAGGCATGCATTTGTCTAGAGGAAGTGTATACATAAGACCATTAGCACAACAACCAATTTCAGAAACCAATCCTCTTAAAGCTCTCCTACAATTTTCCCCAGGACATTTCTCATTAAATGGTGTAGCACTGGCACATTTGCAAACTTTTAATACTTCAGTGGCATTGTTCTGCTTATGAATTTGGTAACATGTTTGGTCTCTCTGAATACACGTTTCAGCGTTCCCAGTGCATTCTTTGCCACCACAAAGAGTGCCAAAAACTTGATTGGAGAATGTTTCACCCATACATTGTTCAAAATTATTGAATTGTTTTTGTGCTTTGGGCAAACAAAATAATTTACTTAGTTGAGTGAAGTTGTGAGAAGATGCACAGGCTTCCACTGACTCTTCACACGGACGTAGAATTGGTTCCAAACCAGCATTCACTAATACACAAAAGTCGTATTTACCTCTAACATACACTACAGAACATACTGCTGTAATGACCTGGAATAGATAGACCATGGCTTACCCATCCCGGTTGGACCAACGCCACGGACGCTCCGTTCAGAACTTTTATTCACTGGTAGTCAGACTCTTTACCAAACTCTACCCAGGAAATGTCTGGTCAATTGATATGAGCGCGCGAGTTGTGCAATTGTCCGCGAACTATGTATAGGAGGCTGGGTTATGTGGCAAGCTGAGCTCTTTTCATTGTTTAGTATTAAATGCTACCATGCACAATAGTTATCTACGCCCAATCACCTTACTATAGCAGATACTGTTATGCACAAATTGTGCATCTAGCTAACTATATCCAGTGTGTGTTATATAGCTACTAGTTCAATGCACCCGTCAATCGCAACAACGCTCCAACTTCAAGTATATTTCTCTTATTTCAATATTCATATAATCGAATACAGACAATCCAAATCATTCTGCACAAGTAAAAACTGATGGGGTATAAATACCCAGGCTATAATTAATGTGACTACAACTCAGGAAAATACATTTATTACAATGATCATAATAATGATACAACAACAAATTCTAGCATGCTAGGTTATTACACTGTGCACAATTTTTTCAAGCTGTAGAAAAACTTAAGTTGGTGGTGGGGGGGGGGGGGGGGGGGGGGGGGGGGCTTTAGGGCTTTAGCCACCCTGATTCTTATCCAACTGTATAAGGTGATATATAATATGGTTTTTAAAAAATGAAATAAAATGAGTGCTGATCACACAACCCAAGATGACCACAGCAATTTCTAGGCACTGCTATGATTAACTGATTTTTTTTATTGCTAGAAAAGTAACTACTCGTAAAGAATTTTGGAATAATCTGAAAGCTTCTATATTATGTATAATATGTATATTATATTATGGAGATTATTGTGGAGAATACTGGATGTGACTATATAGCTAGAGACAGTTCTTCATGGTGTGTGGATGGTATGTAACAGTTATTATATATCTTTAAAATCTTACCATTTTGTAAGTATCTATTAGTACAGCAGATATGTGCATGTTTTTAGGGGTATTGTGACTTTTGTGATAGAAGCATGAAATTTTGCATGCTGATAGCCAACAACCTGAAGATGATTTTAGGCTATAGCGACATCTCTGATTTGACCTTTTTTGACCTTTAGGTGCTAATTAGTATGCCGTAATTACTACGATTGTAGTAATTTTTGAATTATTAAATTAAATAGTGCCATGTTAGGTATCATATGAAAGCTCATATTAAGAGGAATAATATAAAATTTGAATCAAAGTTATATCTATTTTCAATCAAAAGTTATGGTCGTTTAAGCAACTGTTAAGTGCTGTACACATAGTATTCTGCACAGTAAAACTTGTCATAGCCAACTTGCTGTACGCAAAATGTGAAATCACTGACCGGAGTTATAGAAGATACGGGAAATCCTTTGACTGAGGACAGTAATGATCTTCTTGTGCTCACAGATGTAGCAGAGAGGCAAACACATTACGGGAAATGGAGCAACAGTAACTAAACACTTGGATAGCAGCTGCAATTAACACCAATAGATTTCCAACTGTAATATGATGGACCCGAACTGGAACTGGGGGCATTTTTGAGCTTTTTCACCACACCACTTTTCAAATGTTCTACTTCGATTTCATCTTCTACTACTGACTCATTGTAAGCCTTATTCAAAAGCAAGTACAGACTACTAGCGGTAAGTTGATGAGCTCGGCGTGTGCATGTTACATGTGAAGCTTTGAGAAATGATTCCGCTTTTCCACTTGTGGTTTATCCATTGTACCTATCATTGCAACATGAGCTTAAAGGCAGATACAAAAGTTATCTATACTTACCTCAGTCTAGAGTTGTTCTTTCCCCTTCATGGAAAACTACATAGCTACCATGTGCTTGGGTCACCTGACAGACTGGGCAGTAATAGTACTGATCTTCGTAAGATCAATACGTGAGGGAAATTTTGAACTCTATGTTCAAGCTCTTGCGAAGATCATCCGTGGTATTTTGCCTTGGACCACACTCACTATGCCAGGTGGACTTCAGTTCACTTGCACGACAATGATTTCACTGGAACAGAGCCATCCTAGCATCTATGCAGAATTTGCCAAGGGGAATTTTGTAGTCAAGAAGTCGAAACGCTCTTTTTCAGCTATCTCTATAGATCAAGCTCACGAGCAAAATAATGCCATTGTGAAAGGTGATGGTGGAGCTATTGGTCTCACAGAAAACTCTACAGCTCTGCATCGATGGATGGTCTCAGGCCCTGAAATGGCACGTTTGATTGGAAATTTTCAGACATCTGATGAAAAGAAGAAACAAAGCACAGAAACCTGTCACCATGAGCAAAAGCAGCACATACAGTCCGCATTTGCACGAGACATGCAATCACTAACTGAAGTCTTTGAAGAATTGGGAAATCCATTCCTTGAGGATAGTGAGGATCTTCTGGTTCTGGACAGCCGAAACATTGTAGACACAGCTCTGAGTGATACATTTAAAGACATTGAACAGCTTGGCCTAGACCAGTATGAAACCTATGTGGAAGAAAGATTAGTGAAGCAGACGAAGGCAATTGCTGACCCTATTAAACGAAACAATCTTCACCTCTTTAGCCGACCTCCAGTTCATAAGAAGTTCAGCAAGCAACTGCAACTTTTATCCCTGAAGAATAATTGTTCTCTTTTTTCTAGGCTATATATAGCCTCTCAAACACGGAATGGAGATTTGGACGACTTCTTCAGTCACGAAAATCAGGCATGTCCACCGGTATTGGCAAAGAATGGTAGCATACGAGATGGGGACAAAGCAGAATTGCTGCACTGCCTAGAAGAGCTTATTTCATTAGAAAAATCCATACTTAATCCTTCAGTGGAAGTTTTTATTCTTGATGGTGCTGCTATTGTTAATATGCTTAAACCAGTGAATTCAAAAAAATTTCAGGACTATGCAAACAATGTGTTTTTGCCATACATTCAGTCTCAACTTCAACATGTTTTGAGACTGGATGTTGTATGGGATGTCTACAAGCCAGAAAGTTTGAAAGAAGATACTTGCAGCAAGAGAGGGAAAGGTATCAGAAGACGAGTGGAAGCATCAAGCATAGTTCCCCAAAATTGGCGAGCATTTCTGCGAATCAATGAAAACAAAACAGAGTTGTTTTCATTTCTGTCATCACAAGTTACAAGAATTGATAGTGGCAAAGCTATCATTGCCACATGCCTAACTGAAGTTCTCTGCAACAATCATCGGGATGTTTCAGGTTTGGCACCATGTACACACGAAGAAGCCGACACACGTATACTACTCCATCTGGAAGATGCTGTGAAACAGCAATACAACAAAGCGTTGATCCGAACTGTGGACACAGATGTTGTACTAGCCATTTCATCAGCTCAGCGGTTGGGAATATCTGAACTCTGGATTGCATTCGGAACAGGGAAACACTTCAGGTTCCTTCCAATACATGAGCTAGCTGATACTCTTGGTCCTCAAAAGTGTATTGCCTTGCCTTTCTTTCATTCACTGACAGGATGTGACACAGTGTCTTTCTTTGGAGGAAAAAGCAAAAAGACTGCATGGAATACTTGGAAGTCATATGATTCAGTCACTCCTGCATTTTGTGCATTAGCTAATACTCCAAGTGTACAGTGCATAGAGCAATGGCTACCTCTGCTGGAGCGATTTGTAGTCTTACTCTACGACTGCACGAGCAGTCTTGAGCATGTGAATGATTCCAGAAAAGAACTATTCACAAAGAAGGGTAGAGCAATTGACCGACTACCACCTACCCAAGCTGCTCTTATTCAGCACATCAAAAGGGCAGCGTATCAGGCTGGTCATTGCTGGACCCAAGTGATAATTGCTGCCCCAGAAATGCCATCTCCAGTAGACTGGGAGTGGAAAAAGAAAAACCAAGGATGTGGATGGGAAGCACTCTGGACTACTCTACCAGAAGCCACAGAAGCATGTAGGGAGCTAATTCGTTGTGGATGCAAGAAAGAATGCAAGGGACGCTGCAAATGCCAAAAAGCAGCACTTCAATGCACCGCACTTTGTAACTGTGGAGGACAATGCAGTACTAACTTTTTCATTTTCAATATTATCACGAACAAAACCATTATTCTTGTTAGTATGCTCCCTGTACAACACATATCAATATGAATTTAGGAAGAAACTGGTTAACTACTACCATGTATTCAGCCTTCCTAAACAATTAATCCACAATAGCTGCAGGGCTATTTATATTATACCACATTGTAGTAAATGGCATTACTTCAAAAGGTCATACCTTCTGATTAAAAACAGATATGTCTTTGATTCAAAGTTTATTTTACTCCTCTTAATGTAAGCTTTCGTTTGATACTAAACTTGATATTGTTAAATTAAATGATTAAAAAATTACTGTAGACGTATAAAATTTGGCGCATTAATTAGCGCCCAAAGGTCAGAAAAGGTCAAATCATGGATGTCCCTATAGCTTAAAATCATCTGTAGGGTTTTCCCTATTAGCATGCAAAATTTCATGCTTCTATCACAAAAGGCACGATTTTTTCACATATCTGCTGTACTATTATGCTTTCATTACTCAAGTATATTTTGGTAATAAATTATGACTTTATTTGCTATTAACTATCTATTATTGAGATGATTTGGAACTGGGTTTGAGTCAAATTAGTGTTAAAAATGAAATAGATTCTTAGCACTGATAGCTACTCCTTAGGGCAAAAATTCGAGTTTTGCAGAAGTAAGCAACCAGTTGTAAAAAGTTATGGGGATTTATGGCATGCTGTACATATTGGGTGGTTAGTGGGGCTATTCATGCAAACTGCTGCAAACTAATGTTGATTTGTGTAGTACAAACACATATTGTAATAATGAAGCTGCAGTGCTCCAGTAAGTAAAACAAACTTTTTTGGCACGTCTCTTCGGAGTATCTCTATGTGTTGATTGTGAGCACTAGATCCAGTTATCATGCTATGCCTCTCGACTCCAGTAAACCTCTCAATGATGTTGTCTGTTCCTAGGTCAGAATGGACTCGGGATGGTAGCTAGTTAGCTGATGTTTTTGAACTCGAGAACCTTTATCTAATCACTCTGGTCGTTTATGGTCTCTATATTCAATGGCCCCATAAATGGCCTTTTATCACCGAATTAACTTCTTGTGAGAATCTGTAATAATTTAGACATGAACAGATCAAGCAGTTTTGAAACCAACTAAATGAAATCTGGTTAGTTACTAACCATGACAATTACAGAGGAAATTCTAGAAATGTTTCTTCAATGTCTGGGTCTGCACACTAGCTAATTTATTTCGTATACATCATTCCAGTGAAAACCAAGAAAACAAAGGTACTCCCACTTTTTCTTACTAATATTAAACTGTGGTCTTCCAGGTTACCACGAGCTGTTAACTGGGAGTTACGATAAGCCAAGGGTGACCTATGAGATGGTACACTAACATCAAGGAATGCTCCATTACTCCTCCCAACTTCTTAATATGGTCCAATGGCACCCCCAATAACTCCCCATTAGCTAGATCTTCCAACCCAGATCGTCTAGCAGCCAGTAGGCATTAGAGCAGTAGCCTTCCTCGCTTATTAGTCAAGACTTTCAATACTCAACTTTGGTGATACCTAAAATCAAGTTAACATAACATAGAAAAGCTCTTAATTTTACCCATGTTTTGATACATACAGAAAATATATTAAGGAATGAATTATCAGTTTATGGTTTTAAGGTACTTTTTTATATCAAAAATTTGGTGAATTAAAAATCGATACATCATTGGTTCTGTAATTTTAATTAAAAAAAATTTTTTTAAGGAAGTATGAGTCTTGTTAGCTGATTGTATATATAATTCAAGCAGCTATTGCATAATATACAGCTAGCTAATACATACATAACTTGTCAATTACCTAAATTTTGAAAAAAGGCAAAAAAAAAAAAAAAAAAAAAAAGGCAAACAAACAATAGGCAGCTAGTAGACGTAAGTATGCTTTGTTGTCTTGTGTGATGTTATCACTGAAAAACAGTTTATCACAAAATCGGTGGTTTCAAGTCTGTGTACTGAAATCTCCCCATCAGAGGCGATCTAGGATTTTTTATTGGGGGGCTCCTTTTAAGAAGGGATGACATAGCGAGAGCTAATGAAAAATGTTGTATACAGTAAAACCTCTGAATAGTGACCACATTGGGGACGGGACTTTTGGTCTCTTCTCAGAGGTTGGTCCTTTCTCAGAGGTTCTTTTGTAAATATCATTATTTGTGATAAAGAGTTTGGAAAATTGAATTAAACATACATTCATTAATTGATGCATGTCTTGTTGTGGTTATCTGAAAGGTGTCCTGATGACAAGCATTTTACAAGAAATTTTTTCTTCTGAAATCTCAATTGCCTTTCTGTGGCTACTGGTAGCTAACTTAGCTATTTCTCCTCCACATTTATCTACTTTGATAGGATGATAAGAGCTAATAGGAAAAACCACCTTGTCTTGCTACCAAAATGAAGGCTGGTGTGGTTCGTTGCAAATACCGTCTCAAACAATCCCCTTTATTCTGGAAAGTTTTTTTTTTTTAATTGCATCTCCAGTGGCAGCACATCCTTGCTCAACTTCGGCATACTACAGCTTGGTCTGCTATTATAAAAGAACGACGAATAGCAAAAAATCCTGACTCGGCATATTCGTAAGTAGGGGTGCGCTCATCACGATTACTGGAGCTGAAAAAACTACCGGGGACAAAAATTATCCGTATAATTCACTTAATTCGTACCACTTTTTGAACTATGACTCATCAATTTTTCTAGGAATAGCTAACGATTCAAATTTACAACACCTTTTATCTTCACCATTTTTTTGTGCCCAAAGTAGCTATTCCCTGTTGACACTCAATTTATAATATTCATAGACTATAGAGTCACGCCGTCTCTCATGAATTTGGAAAATTTCATTCTATCCCATAATATATGAGTAAACAGACAAATACTTTATTAATATACACTCCACTAATATAAACAAGTTCGCTAATTAGTTCCCCGGTTTGTGTGTTCTCATCACTTCAATAGGGCACAAAATAATGACAGCATTAGGATTACCACGGAATAGCCAACAATATTGCTGCCTGCAGTGGTAGCCATCGTTGATGTTGTTGCAGGCACAGTAGCATCATATCTGAAGGTGGAAGTTGTGCACGCAGATGGAATAGTCACGTTACACAATTGCCACACATTTGGGTCTGCCAGAAGTGCAAGCTCCATCCTTTCCATATTAGTAATGTGACCCATTGCGAGGAGACCATCCAGAGCTTCAGTGTTATTATAAATGAATTGATAGCAACAACCAATTGTATTTGCCAAAGTGGTCAATCCAGCAGTACAGGTAGGGGGGCAGACAGTAGGATTTAGTGCTATCACTGCGCAAGAATTCAGGTCAGTATTATTAAAAAGAGTTGGAGGAGCCAGATCTAAGGCCCATCTGCAGCGAGGAATACTACCGCCATCAGCTGGTTGACACCAAAATGCTAAACCTGCAGCAGATGCGGAATCGTTACAGGTGGGGCCAGCTAGCCATTGCGCTACGGAACCAGCACAACTCGTAGTGCAAATGCTGTCTAGAGCTTGCATTCCTGTCTGCCCCGTCGGAGTATTGTTGGCCGCCTGAAACGCCAGCCCGCAGGACAAACCGTTGGGGAGAGTCGATAGATCCTTGAATGAAAATGAAGCCTACCAATGTAAGAAGAAGTAGTTGCTGCATCTTCAGCTTTATAGCTAGAAGTAAGTAAGTAATAGGTAAGTAATAGGTAGAAAAGGTCACGCGTAAAACTGTAGATCCGAAAGGTGGGCTGTATACCGCAGATATACAGTCCCGCAATATATACCTTCCAAAATCCCACCCCTTTTCTGTTGGCTTTTGCGTTACGCATGATCACTCAGTACACATGCCACGCGCCAGGACTGCACTGTCGCGGCACGTGTTATGCTTACAGATATATACAGCTCAAGCGCGGGTCACAACTATCGGAGTACTTCTACGTTGCCTTGCATATGGTTCTTCTTGAGCTTCTTGTCTTACTTGACTAGAAATGTTCTAGTGTGACAAAATTACTGCTTATTATGCTTACTTTTGACTCAGTTATCGTAGACATAATATGAGAATGCATGGTTGTATTGTGTTGCTGCCTGACACAGAGGGAAGGAATCCACTTCCTGGTGCCTCATCTGTAGTCCGGCGTAGCCAAACCCTTTACCGAACCGCTACGCTGTTTTGCGTGCTAGGTGGGTCTGGCTTAGTCTCGCGTAGCCAGACCCTTTACCAACCGTTAACCGCTTCCCCGCCACCCGGTTCAGGAATATTTTGTGATTGAACGTAACGAAGTTTCCTGGAAACCTTGGATGGGAAGTATCGGGTGAAACTGGAATCTTTCCTTGCTCATGCGCGTACACGGGTCGTCACCCCCCAAAAAGTGCCTATTAAAGCCACACCTCTCTCCGACTAGTCCTTTCTACCCACGCAGTGAGCTCCATATTGCTCACTGGGAAGCAAGCCTTACAGAGCGTGGGTTTTGAGCTGTTATAGCTGCGGTCGCGCTTCAGACGTCGCTGGAAAGGTTAGGGAAAGCGTTTAGTGTTGCTCTGACTTCCCATTTAAATACTCTATTCGGAGTTGGTGTTTCAGTGAAGCATAGGCATGTCAGCATATGTTGGAAGAAGCTGCTGATGTGATACTGGCTTAACTGTGCAACAAGTAGTAGTAAGTTATGAAGATATGGCTTAGTATAGAATGGCTATTTTATTTATTTGGTTTAGAATTGTGTGAAGCAAAATAGTAGAAGATAAAGCATACCAGAAACACTGAATCAGTGAAGACTTTTCAAGATACCTTTGACGTCTTGGCAGAATTTTCAACAGGAATAGAGGAATAGGCAAAATAAGATGGTTAGATGAATTGATATTTAATAGTATAATCTAAGGTTTTTTTGAATGATTCAGTCATTCTCAGCTTAAAGATAATAATAGCAAATGTTCTCGTTCAAATAGCCAATATTATATTGAAACTTAACCCAGTTAGGTATTGGCTGTTAGAAAGCGAAAATTAGCTCTTGTTTATTTATTTATTTTTTACTCATTAATATGAAACATTCAACCCCCTATTTTTGCCCACGCCACTAATTACATAAGTTGGTAAATTGTCTTGATAAAATAAAGAAATGGATCTGCCGAGCAGTGAGTGGGGCGGGTCCAAGCTAATTGGAGCAGACCTAAACGCCTGAACTTCTTGTTTTATTGGCGGCGATTGAAGCGAGCGAGACACTTACAGGAGTAACGCAATTGAAAATCGGGGATATTTGTTTGTTTAGGTTTGGATGTATGTATGTCATTTAGTACTTTGGCCCTCTCGTATTTTTGTGTTAACTCGGCGTTTCCCGTCCCAAACTTCACTAAACAGATTCCTCTGGTTACTAGACTTCTGAGAGACATTCAATGAAACAGTGTGCTGTGTATTAATCATTGAAACCACAATGAATCTAAATTCTTATCACAATGTTTCAACTTCATGCCGCCACAAGGATAGATAATTTTTACTTTTTATTATTTTGGTATAATTTATTTGTGCTATTCTTGCAGCACACACGCGCACACACACACACACATACACACACGCGCACACACACACACACACACACAAGTTTACTGGATATACCAACACAATATTTATATAGTATTTTCTTCATGACTTGACTATTGGACAAAAAATTTTCAAGTGGGTAATCAAATAAATTTCCTAGGATAACAAGATTGGTAAACCAATGGATTATGTATAAGCTAAGCCGTGTTTCCAAAACCTATACTCTGCTTTATTGAAGCAAGTTAAAAATTTGTCGATCGTTTTTGCACTATCCCCGTAGCGTTTAATGGTCAATACAAGGCCTTAGCTTGCTGATATATAGCTATGGGAGAGTTTCTAGATAAAAAATATCTGTGAATTGACGGAAAAGCTTAACCTTTTTTTTTTTTTTTAAACCGTTATAATAAACGGTGTCGGCCGTTTAGTCCAAACGGTACGGAATGCAACGATAAATACTACGGTAAAAAAAATACCATTTTACGGCCTTACTACAGAACGGAATGTGAAACATTTTTGTCTCCTACTGTATACTCAACATGATCACTACAACACTTGTCAGTTTACTCTATACCTCCCAGTACATGGTACACTTCTTATAGTCAGTACTACAGAGGGACCCTCACTGCTACAAATTGTAATGTTGGACCATTTTTTTTCCTGTCAAAACCTGCTATCTAGGTCGACAACTAGCTAACACAAAAAAGCGAGGGTCAAAGTACAACATGACATATATGTCTACACGCAAACTAGTATGAGCTACAGGCCTTGGCATAATTTCAATATGGTTGTTGAAAATGAAATGTGTTTACACATTCATTGACGACGAAAAAAATATAGTGCTGCCGGGTCTGTATGCTTTTATAAACTAGTGATGTGCCTGAGCACAAATGGCGAGCGAGCCCAAAGTTATACTATTGTTAAACGATTGATTTACATTCATGCTATTAAAAAAAATCGGAGATTTTGAAATAATGTATATAAGGTAAGGGGGATTCAAAGCCATAGTAACCACACCCTACAACAGTTTGAATTGAAAAAAAAACAAAAAAAAAAAACAAGTCACATTATTTAAGGCTTACCTTCGTGGTTAGTCTAGTGGACAATAAATTGTCAAGTAAAATAGTTCGTAGGACTTATAAATGTCAAATCGCTATTCACTTACCACCGCCACTAACTCCAATAGAAATGGAACTCCCGAAAGTTTTTGAGTTCAAACTGTACCCGCAAAATAATTCAAAGCAGTAAACAATTCAAATTTAGGATGATAAGGGTAATGATCGATATACTACTAGAGTCAACTTATCTGACTGAAGGTGTTTTTTTTTTTTTCTTTTTTTTTTCTTTTTTTTTAATCCTTTCGTTCCGGATCCTGCTTAAAAGCGGGTGAAGACCGGTTGGCTTCTCAGAATTTTAAAAAATAGTTACTTTATAGCTAGACCCTTCAGATTGCATACACAGGTGCCCAATGCATTGGAAAAGCATTTAAAATAGCTTTCAACCAGGACTGCTTCGACAGTACCTCACAGCAGTTGCGTTTATTTCTTCCTCGGCAAAAAAAAAAGCATTGGTTTTCCGTCGAATTTTTTAAAAAGTTACCTTCTTTACAGCAGCTTCATTTATGGATCCAGTTTTGTAGAAGCAGCGAAAAATTGCTTGAGCCCAGTAGCCTTCCATAACACATTGAAACAACCGCTTCTTTGCCCACCAAGACTTTGTGGTTTGACTTACTGTCTTCTTTTTTTTTTATAAAATCACCAGTTCAACTGGGGTCCTCCCCATTACGTACAGTCTTAGGTAATGCTTATTACATCATAGGAAAAAAGTGAGCGTGTCGTGTGATCCAGGTAACTATGCAAAAAAAAAAAAAATTTTTTTTCGAAGTCAGTTTGGAAAGATGGCGTCTACCAGTTACAGTTGCTGTGGAAGTTTTGACTTGCTTGATACTGACTCTAGCGACTCAGGATCAAGCGGAGAGGAGGGAGACGACATCTAGGGCTATAGGAGTCCCTGTATCAGGGTTGGTGGACCAGACCCATCAACTCTGATACTGACAATTTATTTATAGCTATATTGAGATAGAGAAAGCTGTTTAGCTATATATATATATATATATATATATATATTTCATTGAGTTTTGAGGTTTGAAAGTGGGTTGTGGTTTGTTGAACAATTTCAAATTTTCAAAAAATTTAATTTTTTTTTTACCAGAATGTACTACTAGGACCAGATGTGTATGCAGTTACCAACCCGATTGTGAAGAGGACGCAGATGAGGCAGCAGGAGCAGAGTCTTCCAGTGATGAAGGAGAAGATGCCGAACCTGGCGAAGTACACTCGGAGCCCCACCCCCCTCCCAAACAAAAATCCTGTATGAAACCGCATACAATACATCATAAAGTTGCAATTATATAGGATCATGAATAATTTGTTGTTTGTATTACAAATATCTTTGTAGTCTGTGTTTTTGTGTATATGAAATTGTTTTGTAGTGGAGCTCGACACGTCCCATGGCATATGTTCCTTGCCAATTATTGACCACACACACACATACACACATCACACACACACATCACACACACACATACACACATCACAAGCACGCACCACACACGCACATCATACACACATCACACACATATCACACACACACACATACTATTCTTCCTTCCTATGACAAAGTTCCATCAAAATAAGCTGTGGAGTATTAACATTCATTTGAGTAGTGCAACTCTTTGAAAAAGTAAATAATTTATAATATGGAAATATCATCGTAATCGTGCGGGCTAATATGCTCTTGACCTTAATCATCCAAAAACATCCTTGCAGTGTGTTGTCCCCACAAGTCACAAGCACAGTGTAGCCACTCCTTCCTAGCAAAAGACAAACAAGAAAATAGCAAGTATTACATAACTCAGTATTACTATTTGGGTGTTTTTGTGAATGTCTGTACACTATGCCAATTGATAAATTTAATTTCCCATGGTGTCCAGAAACTATGCCGGTTGATAATAGAACCGGAATGGTCTACAAGAGTTACAGGCGACTTGCTCTATATAACACTTTTTTGTTTGTTTGTTTGTTGCTATTACTGTTTATTTGTTGTGTGTAATGCACTTTGTCACTTCAAGTTTATATTGTTGCAAGTGTGCTATTCTTCATAAAAAAATTTCACTTTGATAAAAGATCAGCTTACATCTGATTAATAAATTGTGTGTTTGTTTGCTTTGTGTTCATGTTCTTTTCTTTTTTCCTTTTTTTTTTTTTCTCTTTTTTTTCTTTTTTTTCCCCCTTTGTCTTTCGCTCTTTTGTATGACATTTAGTAGCATTTAAATTACTCAATTCTCCTATTGTTTTTGCAAACTTTTGTGCTCTCATCTTTTCCTTATCTCGTGGTGATTAGACCCGTCTGATTTGTCAGAATTGAAGTTGTGTGTGGGGGAGTGATTGTGATAGTTGAGTTGCTTTGTTCGTGGATTGACACTTTTTTTTACAAAGTTATGTCATGTTATTCGCCAAATATACTTTATGCAAGTGTGGTATTGTTTACAGCCAATTTTTGTAATATTTTTTTATTATCCTCAGAAACCGATTGGCTCATTATGGGCAGAAGGTGAGAAGTAAGTGGTGCTTTGATGAGGACTGCAGCTATGACAGAAACCAGAGTAGCTCGGGATGGTGACAGACAGCACATCAAGCGTGGCCCTGGATCTAGTGGATTCATCAAACTCTTCAAAACTTTTTTAGACTTTTTATTATTATTAATTTTTTTACCACATAGCTAGCTAAAAGTGATTAGTATTACTGTCAAAGAATTCTTTATATCATGTTATTAAGAAAACATTTGGAATACATATACAGTGGAACCTCTAGCAGCCAAACTCTCTACAAGGGTCAAAAGACTTGACCCCAAGCATGGCCTTTGTAGAGAGGTTTCACTGTAGTATACATAGTATCTATACACTGCATGCTGTGGTAAGACATCATCAAGAATACATAGGGTATACTCCAGCAACATACCTAGTACACATAGTATGGTATATACCTGGTGTAAGGTAATGCACAGTACTCCAGTAATACAGTCTTACAAAATATACACACTGGTGACGTTGTATGACTTTTACATACACTGGTGTAATATATCCATTGCATGGTGTTGCTCGTTACAGAGTTCACTGTTAAATAATATTCAACTGTAAATGCATTTACGGAATATTTTGGTGTGTAATAATATACCCGGTATAGTTACCCTGGTACAGTTATAATATGTATACTAAGTGGCCAAAAACAGTATTTGTAACATCAGGAACTATGTGCAAGCAATCGTCCTATACACCATTTGAGGACTACCATGCAGCAGTTATAAGCAGCACCAAGTGAGCATGTGAAACCTCTGATAGTGAACTCTCTAAGTAAATTACCTCTGTATAGTGAACTTCCCCTACCCGCATTCCAATAGAAAATGTATGGCCCATCTCCCCCTCCTTAGGTCCCAAATTGTTCTCAGTTTAGAGGTTCTACTGTATCAATTTTTGCGCATGTCAGAGAACTCTTAGCATTTCATCTAACCCCAACATTAGTTTGGGTATTCACCTCCTACAATACTCATAAACTGTACCATGCTGAGACCATGCATCACAGATCTTTGCCCCCCCCCCCTCCCACTAATTATTGGCTTTTATGGATATAATGTTTGTGTCATTTCTACAACATCATTCAATGAGCCAAAATATAGATGACAATAATTATTTTACATTACAACATGGCCATTGTTTGTTTACAAAAATATGTTGGTATTAGTCCTTCATGAAGAACCCAAAGTCAGATATCCAGAATTTCCACTCATCAGAACACACATCCTGCAGTGATCCCATGCGTAACTGGTTGCCGCTGTCCTGGAGTGATCCCAGATGCTGCCACTGTCCTGGAGTGATCCCAGATGCTGCCACTGTCGTGGAGTGATCCCAGATGCTGCCACTGTCATGGAGTGATCCCAGATGCTGCCACTGTCCTGGAGTGATCACAGATGCTGCCACTGTCGTGGAGTGATCCCAGATGCTGCCACTGTCCTGGAGTGATCCCAGATGCTGCCACTGTCCTGGACTGATCCCAGATGCTGCCACTGTCCTGGAGTGATCCCAGATGCTGCCACTGTCCTGGAGTGATCCCAGATGCTGCCACTGTCCTGGAGTGATCCCAGATGCTGCCACTGTCCTGGAGTGATCCCAGATGCTGTCACTGTCGTGGAGTGATCCCAGATGCTGCCACTGTCCTGGAGTGATCCCAGATGCTGCCACTGTCCTGGAGTGATCCCAGATGCTGCCACTGTCGTGGAGTGATCCCAGATGCTGCCACTGTCCTGGAGTGATCCCAGATGCTGCCACTGTCCTGGAGTGATCCCAGATGCTGCCACTGTCCTGGAGTGATCCCAGATGCTGCCACTGTCCTGGAGTGATCCCAGATGCTGCCACTGTCCTGGAGTGATCCCAGATGCTGCCACTGTCCTGGAGTGATCCCAGATGCTGCCACTGTCTTGGAGTGATCCCAGATGCTGCCACTGTCCTGGAGTGATCCCAGATGCTGCCACTGTCCTGGAGTGATCCCAGATGCTGCCACTGTCCTGGAGTGATCCCAGATGCTGTCACTGTCCTGGAGTGATCCCAGATGCTGTCACTGTCCTGGAGTGATCCCAGATGCTGCCACTGTCCTGGAGTGATCCCAGATGCTGCCACTGTCCTGGAGTGATCCCAGATGCTGCCACTGTCCTGGAGTGATCCCAGATGCTGCCACTGTCCTGGTGCGACGTATCAATATTTAGACAGCCTCAACTGATGGTGTTCTTTTCTCTAAAAAAATTCATAAATAAATAAATCAAAAAATCATTTGCTGTAGCTCAATAATCTTAAAACAACACAACCATATTGTAAACACAACTATAACAAAAAACAAACAAAAAACAAACACGACAGTGTTAATAACAATATGTGTATGTCACATACGTTATCTGCTGTCACACACGCATAAACACATACACACATGCACGCACACACATGTACACACACATGCATGCACACGCATGTACATACACATGCACACACATGTACACATACATGCGTGCACACACACATGCACACACAGTGACCTCCAATTAAATATCCAAATGGTATTTCCACTTTCTTTTTCCCCAGTAATTTGTGAGGGACTTGCCCATACTTTCTCTCGCCTCTTTTCATTTCTGTTTTGTATTTGCAATGCACGTATTCCAAACTTTGCAATTCTAAATTTTGCTAGTGTTTGAACACATTGCAAATACATAGAGCTCAGACTCACTCAAATACAATTACATTGAAATTACTGCAAAAAAATGTATTTAATTACAATTACAATGGATTTGACTGAACTCTGCCACATACCACTCGCTTCTCCCTGGCCAGTGCTTTAATAGTGAGTGTGGTGAAGGAGATGAGAGCAGCATATCAAAACCAGTTAATTCAGCGAAGCGAGCGGAGCTGACTCTATAATGAGTTCGCAATATATATATATATTTAGGTCTAGGTATTGTTTTTGTTCTTGCGTGGGCGTACATGTGCAAATTTTCTCCTACGCGCTTGCGCGGGCCGGGTAACCTTCTTAGCAACATTTTGTTTTGTTTACCCGCCGTACGAAGTAGCGATGCCCAGTGAAACAAATTCTGCGAAAGAGAGACAAAACGTTAGAAACGCTCGGTCAAGAGCTTTGAGGGCATTAGAAACTCCAGAAGAAAAATTAGTAAGGAGAGAGATAAGAAATGAAAAAAAAAACAGGGCAAGGAGGAGGAGAGCTAAAACGAAACAGAAACAGGTAGCAAAGTAAAGAATCTTTCTCTTTGAAAAGCCATTAAATGTTCCTAATTTATTTATTAGACTATTCCTGAGGATTACGGTACCAGGAGCCTTCATCATAGAAAAAAGCCACCACTATTGTTTTCTCACTTTGACAGTATTTTGTAGCCTGGAATAGCTGCAATTACAGGGAACGTGCATCGCTCGCTTCGCTATTAGAGCGCATCACTAGTAAGAATCTAATACCAGGTTCCCCCAAGTAATCACAATAATAATAATAATAATAATAATAATATAATAATAATAATAATAATAATAATAATAATAATATGGCACGTACGTTTTCCATTAAAAAATGTATAGGAAAAATCGCTGTTCAATTGAAATTGCACAGGGAAAGTGAAATAGCACGTAGAAATACCTCGGTAACTAAGTGGAAACTAAGTGAAATACCACGGTAGCGAAGTGAAATAGTACGGGTAAGTGCGCACGCATGTAGTGTTAGCCTCGGAAACATATAGTTCGAGTAGTTTCTAGTTGGAGACAATGTCATTCTTTACCACAGAAGCTCTACCTGTATTAGACGGAATGTTTAAACAGATTAGGAGGAGCCATAATGTTGAAAATGAAGTTCCAGCGGAAGCTAATCCTAAAATAAGGAGATAGTGAGTGAACGATGATACAGTGTAGCTACAATTGCAAATGACTTTTTAAAAAGTTGGCCTACTATTAGCGAGTGATAGCACAGGTAACCTGTGTTATTAGGGATCAATAGCACTCGTAGAGCTATTGAAATACCACTACTTGTGCTATTAATCCCTAATATCAAGTTTACCTGTGCTATTACTCATACTAATTATAATATCATAGCAACCAAAACAATAATAATAATAAAAATGACAATAATAATAGCAATAATAATAATAAACATCGCATAATAGTAATAAGTATCAAGTACTCTTTCACACAGTGGCGCTTGATGTAACATGTTTCACAAACTAGGAGCGCTGTCGCATAAGGTACATGTACTTTAATCTCTTAATTCTCAAACACTTGGTTTAGTTACATCATTTGTCCTCTCTTGCTCTCTTTCTTACTGAGCCCTTCCCTCGTTCTTGAGTTAATGGATTCCCTTCTGCTCCTTTATCTGTACCTCTTCCTGATTCTCAGTGTTTCTGTACTTCAATCCATGATTGTGGACTTTGCCTTCCCTGTTCAATCCTCACTTCTCTTATTGAAAATCTGCACAGGCTGCACTACTTACTCGACTTTAACATAAGACATCACATTCAAATAATCTTGAAGGCATTCTGGACATTCGCCATTGAAATTCTAGTCAGAAAAGTCTGCCTTCACTGCCGTCAATTTTCTTGAAATGGCACAGCAGAAGAACGACTTCTATTGCTGGCCACATAATTGACAAGGAATACTTGTTCGTGTATGCAATTTGAGACCTGGGCGTTAATATTATCAGAGAAATGGACAGATTGGGCGCTGTAGTGATAGTGGGTGCCTACCCCATAGGATACAATAATAATAATAACCATAATAATTGTCAAGTTCAGCTTTTCCATACACACCTCAAATTTGTATTGTTTCAATTACAACATCATAGCCAATGCTCTCTGTAAATTGTGTTGAAGACAAAAACCAAAGCTGAACATTCCACTAGTTATCATTTCACCATCACTCCACATTAGCTAGCAAGCACAATTCTTCCTTCATCATATTCACATATCACCTTCGGTTGCTCGTTGCATATCATTTCTAACTTCTCATTGTTACACATACGTCAGTATCATACTCATCAAACCACATGAGTTCAGCTTCCTGTAATTCTTGCGCGAGCGTCTTAAGAATCCTAATGAATTAATGTTTGTGTCTATAAAAGCTGGCTATCCTTGGGGTATGAGGACTTGAAATTTAGTTTACTTAGTTGATCAACAACACATAGTCGACTATGAGACCTATCATAAGACTGCACTACCATATCAGCGTTGTTACACAACAAGTAGCTAGATCACTATAACTTCTACCACTTAACAATGCGTAGCAGATCATAAGAGCTCCTAATAAAATACCATTATTACATGACAAGTGCACTTTGACCTCAGAGTGCTGCTAAATTTTTGAGAATGTAATATTACTAAATCCTAAAATATAACTGAGTTATCTCACTTACTTTGTGTTGAAACACACCACTAGTAATAATAATAATACGAACAGCTTAGTCCTGGCAGCTGCTTATTGAAACACCACCTTGTGGCGTGCATATGGGTGAGTGTGTGTGTGTTAAGTTTTCCATACACACCTCAAATTTGTATTGTTTCAATTACAACATCATAGCCAATGCTCTCTGTAAATTGTGTTGAAGACAAAAACCAAAGCTAAACATTCCACTAAGCAATGCTATCTATATAATAAATACACTTGTGCGTCAGTAACAATGATGGTGCGTATTCATGAATAATTCATGAGCTTAACAGTTTGGTAAAGAAGCAAAAGTTTTGCAAAACCAAGTCCACAATCATGACAGAAGGAAAAAGAGACTCAGAAACAGGAGAGAGAGAGAGAGACTAAGGAGAAGGGACTCCATGACTAACTGAAGAAAGGAAATGAGGGGGATAAGAAAAGCCGAGAAAGGAGAGCAGGAGAGAGAAACTGATGTAACCTTAACCAAGTGGTAGAGGATGATAATGAATAAAAATAATTTATGCTACCTGCATTTACTTCGCAACATATCATGCGCCACTGTGTGGTGGGGTACTTGCTAGTATTGTTAATGTTGGACCAAATTTTCCCGTCAAAACCTGCCATTAATATTTGGTCACTTACACAGTATGAAATGGTATAACCATGATATAAAATAGTTAAACCATGACAATTCGGGATAAATGCCCTTTTCGGGATGGAGCGATAATTTTTCAAACAAATGGTTTAACTTTTATTTACTTATTATGTAATAGTTTAACCATGTGTTTGAGGAATTATCACTGATAAACAACCCGATCCTGAGGAGGAAGCCCTAGGGGGAGGGTGGTTATCTAGCAACTCGATCCTGAGGTTATCTAGCAATAATTCCGAAAGTTGCTGTGGTTTAACTATTTTACACCACAGTTATTGCAAACAGGTTGAAAGAACCTTAGTTTGCATTATTAAATATCAATTCATCTAACCATCTGATTTTGCCTATTCCTCTATTCCTGTTGAAAATTCTGCCAGGACGTCAAAGGTATCTTGAAAAGTCTTCACTGATTCAGTGTTTCTGGTATGCTTTATCTTCTACTATTTCTCCTTCACACAATTCTAAACCAAATAAATAAAATAGCCATTCTATACTAAGTCATATCTTCATAACTTACTACTACTTGTGGCACAGTTAAGCCAGTATCATCAGCAGCTTCTTCCAACACATGCAGACGTGCCTATGCTTCACTGAAACACCAGTCACCCCAGCTCTGAATAGAGTATTGAAATGGGAAGTCTGAGCAACAATAAATGCTTTCCCTAACCTGTCCAGCAATGTCGGAAGCTCGATCGCAGCTATAACAGCTCAAGACCCACGCTCTAAGGCTTGCTTCCCAGAGAAAGCAAAATGGAGCTCACTGCGTGGGTGGAAAGGACTAGGTCGGATAGAGGTGTGGCTGGGGGTGACGACTCGTGTACGCGCATGGGCCAGGAAAGATTCCAGTTTCACCCGATACTTCCCATCCAAGGTTTCCTGGAATCTTCGATTCGTTCAATCGCAAAATATTCCTGAACCGGGTGTCCCCGCGTAGCGGTTAACGGTTGGTAAAGGGTCTGGCTACGCGAGACTAGGTCTGGCTACGCCAGACTATACCCCATCTGGATAAAAAGTTTGGTTAGAAAACTGAAGATGAAGCAGAGATCATCATCATCCATTGATAGTCCTCCTCTTTTCATACAGATTGGGATATTAAACATTCAGTGCAGTCCCTCGTCTGGGGACCGGTCCCAGACCCTTTCCGCTGTGTGGTTCGGTAAAGGGTCTGGCTGCCAGACTATGCAGTCCTGGATTTCAAACACCTCTACCAAACACAAAATTTACTCTGATGAAAACTATTATATATTTTATAAAAAAAAAAAACTGAAAGAAAAATAACTTAACTAGCTTAAAATATGGTGAAAATTGGATTAATGCAATTAGATTATCTAAATTTTATATGCATGATTTAGTTTACTAATTATTTTGTTCCATAAAATTCAGTTTTTATGAATTTCTCAGCAATATCTGTCTGTTCAATGTTTCCTGTTTTGTCTTGTGAATATGGAAAATGCTGAACTCTTCAGGACCATCAATTCATCTCTTTTTACCCAAGAAGCCAAAAGCAAGTGATTTGCCGTAATGACAGCTGATAGTTCTGTAGTTAGTATGTTCAGCATCTCAAAATTCTTCTCTTTTTGATACTGATTACAAAAAAACAACACTTTTTCTCTTAAAAAAATCATACATTGAAATTGAAAATCAAACAGATATATAGTCAGTGGAATTTGAAAATTCACTATTTATTATCAGTGGCAAACGACCTAGGTTGAGCAATAGATCTGCATAGCTACCCACTGGTAAGCAGTATAGCTGTGTGTATTTCAGCATCATCCGTCTTAGCCAAGAGGGCTTTTTCTACAGCAGGTGAAAGCACTGAAGGAGAGAGAAACATACTAGCTATCTGATCAAAATTTTCAACGACAAATTTGAATTCATGAAAATCTGATATTTTTAGCTCACTAATTAACTTTAATTGAACAAAACTAAAAGTAAACTTAATTAAAAGATGACACTTCAACAACTAAAATCTAACTAATAGGCAAAACAGGAAAACTAAGCAACATTCAGTTCCACCTCCCAGATTATCACATGTATAGAAAACCATTCCATTAGATTTTAAACTAATAATACCGAGAGTGTCTACATGTGGTCTTGTTTTCAGTCTGCCAAGAAACTTGCCACAAGAATAGCAGAGTTTTTTTTCCTCCCTTGCCCCATCTTACATGAGAACATGTGTTGATTTTCCTGAACATCACTGTGGAGAGCGGTAGACCGAAATTTTACATATTATTTAAGCAATTAGAACCCATTAAAGATTGGATTGAATTGTTCCTCATCAATCTTGGTGAGGCCAAAATGCTCAGAAGCACCATAGTCTTATTTTAATTTGAAGCGCCATTAGGTTGGCTTCTTCAATTCAGAGAAAGGGTATCATCAGAGAATAGCTAACTAATGTAGCTATATAATCACTTAAACCAGATAGCTATGAAGTGAAGTACTTTGGTACTTGTGCATAAGCACACTTAAGTACTGGTTATAAGTTTTCATAAAAATGCTCAAATCTTGGCAAATTAAGTAAAAGTATTCTTACTGTATATTTCAGTAAATACTTCCCATTTTTACTGCAAATCAGTACTATTGAAGTACTTTGAATAACTTGTACTAGCCGCATAATGCATAATTCCTATTTTTTCAGCAAATTAGTTACTTGCTGCTACAATCCTAGTAATGTTATCATTAACCCTACGTCTCTCGTTCTGTTAACTCACCATCATCCTTATACTCGTTATCAGTGGTCCTCCCTGATTCCGCAGCTTCAATAGCTGAGTGGTTTGGCAGGGGCGTTGGCCGGAAGCCCCGCCCCCAATCAGCAGTTGCCGAATTGGGGCAAATTAACGGGGTGAGGATAAACCCCTTTAATTCCTCCAAGGGAAGGCACGACCATTGCCCCAAAGGCGGCAACCACCCATCCCCAGCAAAGCTGAAGGAAGGAGGGCCAAACCCACAACTTATGCACACTCATGCACCCACTGACACAATCACCTCGGAAACACGACAAATCATAGCAACACAACATAGGTGCAACATAATAATACAAGTCTGACTGGCACAATTGTATGACATAAATAAGACCCGGCTGTTCAAACAGCAAACCGTCAGCACAATCTAGCAGAATAACTTGCCAACTGACGTCTTGGAATCCGGATATACTCCAAGTAGGCCAGACTGCGCCATCTACCCAACGTCTGAATGGTCTTCAGAGAACATATTTTTACTCATTACCCGCTCAGTATCACCAAATGGCTTCACTCCACGTCTGCTTTCAAACTCATAGCTATACGAAATTATTGGGTGGCAGCCGGTTGGTTCATGAAGAATAGATGGACATTCAAGAGCTCCAGTCTATCTCCATTGATCTGGAAATGATATGGCTACTTTTTTTTTACAGGTTTTGCAAAGGTATTGCCGTACATCTAATTAAGCAATTGACAGCCTTATCATATACCATTTGGGCAGTTTACACTAGTAGTTTATATAACAATTTTTAAATATTGATAAGTAACTACATCACAAGGTTAGATGAAGCTCAGAGGACATTCAATTGTTTTAGCAACAGGTTCACAAGTGTAACTGGCTATAATGTGGTGTGCAGTAGCAGCCTGCTGATGTCACAATAAAATGAACATTCACAGGAGAGGCAGAGTAGGTAGGGCAACATTATAGGGGGTGAAAGGGGGACATTTCCCCACTCCCTCCCTAGAAAAGCCATCCCCCCTAGAAATCTTTAGAATGATTTAAGGTGAAGTGTTGCAAGGGTGTCAGAATAAACTATGATAACAGCGGCAGAGAAGCAAGGAAATATGGGGGGGGGAGGGAGGGAGGGCACAGGACAGCCTACGTCAGATGTAGAAAACCAGGCTATTTTTTAGCTTTAACTACAGAGACTTGTTGTTGTTGTTTTGTACCATAGTCCATTTTAATTTATTTGTTGGTACAAATTAAAGTTCCATAGTTAAAATTGTACATCCCGGAATCCCTAAATAATGTCAATATAATAACAATAAACTTGCTATCAGTTTTACTCAAAGTAAAATTAACAGTAACCGGTACAACAATTGCAGCTGAGATTATGGGATAGCCTAACGACTTATCAGATCCCTGTAAAAGATAATAATAAAAAAAAAGTTACAGAGATATATAAGAAATCAAAGCAAACTGTACTACAAATTATGTAGCCAGGACACTTGTTTTATAGCTTGCACTAACTTCAGCTCTATTTCTACTCTCCATTGTTGTCTTTCCATCAAATTTCTGTTATTTGTAATATACTAATCATGTATACATCAATACAGTGTTAACTATAGTCTAGTTGCTTAATATGATTAAATTCATGTGGTTACATTCAAAATACTATTATTAGTTCAATCTAACAATTCATCAAGTGTATAGTAATCAGCTAGTTGAAAAATGCACACAAAAATGAAAGCAAAATAACTACAGCCGAAAAGCTAATAATATTGCCACTTGCAGTTGTCTGGGTAGTAGTCACTGAATCATCTCTGAAAGTAGCACTTGTACATTCAGATGGAATATTTACATTGCATGATTGCCAGATCATTGGATTAGACAAGATGCCCAGAAATTGCCTCGCCATCATAGAAATAGAGCCTCTTGTGAGGAGTCCATCCAGAGCTTCAGTGTTATTATAAATGAATTGGTAGCAACAACCAGTTGTATTTGCCAAAGCGGTCAATCCAGCAGTACAGGTAGGGGGGCAGACAGCAGGATTTTGTGCTAACGCTGCGCAAGAATTCAGGTCAGTATTATTAAAAAGAGTTGGAGGAGCCAGATCTAAGGCCCATCTGCAGCGAGGAATACTACCACCATCAGCTGGTTGGCACCAAAATCTTAAACCTGCAGCAGATGCGGAATCGTTGCAGGTGGGGCCAGCTAGCCATTGCGCTACGGCACCAGCACAACTCGTATTGCAAATGGTATCTAGGGCTTGCATTCCTGCTTCTCCCGTCGGAGTGTTGTTGGCCACCTGAAACGCCAGCCCACAGGACAAACCGTTGGGGAGAGTCGACACAAATCCGATCTGCTGTGCTTCAGTGCACTGTGCGCTGGACCCACGGCTGCACATAACAACTGCCAGAGCGATCACTAATATTTGCTGCATTTTTGTTCCTTTTAGCCAATAATCCTCTTCTTCACCGCGAGCTGTGAAACCGGACGTTGTAAGCTAAGCTTAGCTCTTTATACTGCATGAGGGCATCAAATTTCCCGCGGAAATATTTTGAGCCTTTGTAGTGCAAGGGCGTGGTATAGTCTGGTGAGAGGTGTAGTCTGGTGAGAGCTGGAGCGCAACCTCTCCGCTAAAAAAGGGCGAGGTATTGGATTAGGACGACGTTATGTGCAGAACGGCTGACCCTCACCTTTGACCTATAGAGAGGGGCCGCTCAAACAAACTTTGAACCTTAAGCACGTGCGCATCAGCAAGTGGCTGACCATTGCTGCGGGGCTGACCGTTGCTTCGGGGCTGATCATTGCTGCGGGGGCTGACCATTTCTGAGCCAACAGACCCACCTCAATCATGCTGAAGTACATGACCACTTGGAAAAATAGCTGTGGGTACACATCAATATTTTGCAACTGTAGTTTTTTAATAATAATACTTGTTCACACAACAATCAAAGGGTGTGGCTTCAATTTTGGACGCGACTGCTTATTCTAAAAGTTGAAGCTAATGTTATACTGCGTGACACATTATTCTTAAGTCGACAGACCACAACTCCATAAAGCAATCTACATGTGTATGTATCTAGAGTATCTAGTAGCGACAGCGAGAGCAGCATAAAAGTACTATTCCTGGGTCCATGTTCATAGAAGGTTTCTCCAATTTAGTTAGAGTAAATGGTAGCATTGTATTACTAGTTAAATGCAACTTCAGTACGATCAACGTGACGACTCATGGCAGCACTAAGAGGTCACTAACTGAAGGAACCTTGAGTAGTTGAGTACTATGTTAGTCAACTTTATTCTGAAATTAATGCAGACTGCTCGTAAGCTAGTATAACATTCCCAATGCCATTGACGAAATACTAATAAACTATTCCATAAAAATAAAATACTGTAAATTTCCAGTATGATGAAGCTTTTAAAGAGTTGGATTATGACAGTGTCAGTGATAGGTTTAATTGTCCTCTATACTCCAGTAGATTTTCCTTCAAACAAGGATTGAATTGTCACTGGAAACGTCCACATCAATTCCTTGGACACTCTTGCATCTCCAACCTGTAACAAAGAAGGGAAAGTAATCACATGTTACCAATTTTTAGTGTTCCTTTCAGGAACACAATGCTGTTTTCACTACAGTACAGTACAGCAGTTGATGTTACACTGCTCATCTCTACTCGATAAAGGTCTCAATAATTACCTTTATAGGAATGCTTAATTAGAAAACTAAAATATACATTATGAATGTAAGAACATTAAAAAAAAAAACAAGAAAAGTACATCTTACTAAGATGAGTAAAAGAGACCACAATGACACTTTATATACAGGCCCGTAGCCAGAGCTTCGCATTGGGGGGCTCGGATTTTAAGACGCAAAAAGCCACACCTACTTTTGTTTCCTCATTAATTCTTCTACAATACTAAAAAACAAAAGATAAGTGCACTAAAGCTTATAATTTGTTATTCTACTTCAAATTATAATTCATTAAACAATGTTGATATTTGAGAGAAAAGTGGTATTATTCTCATGTAACCAAGCTTCTATCCATTACGGTGAGCTGTATATAAACAGTGCAACATTAATATGCCGTATTCGTACTACAAGTTATTTAATAGTACGGCGTGTAAACTGTCTGTTCGAAATGCATTGGAAAAATTGCTATAACTAAGTGAAATAGCACTTAACAAAGTGAAAAGACACCGTAGCTTAAGTAAGAGTAAGTGCGCAGCCAGTTTTTTTTTTAATCATTTGCTGTGTAGCTACACTAGATAGTGGACTTACTATATGTATATTTGAGGTTTAACTTTCTCAGACACTTCCGAAGGCTCGAAGACTCCCTTTCTAATCTGTTGAAAAAAATCCGTTGCTTGTGCAATTAATATCGAATCGCACGCTTACGTACACTTTATAAAAAATGTGACGTAGCAAGCTTTACTCATGCTGATATGAGAGCGAAATTTTTTATCCATGGAGCTGAATGTTTATTAGGTCACTTAGACTCAGACTAGGCCAGAAAAACAGCAGAGAATTCAAGCGCAGATTCAGCACGATTGAACAGACGATGATACTCCAAAAGTTATATGTGGGGTGTGGCTAAAATATTTGCTTCCGGTGACTCTAAAGGGGGGTTCGACCGAACCCCTCGAACCCCCCCTGGCTACGGGTATGATATACTGTACACATATGTATATGTAAGTGTATACAATATATGAGTTTGTACGCGAGGAAGCCAGGTGTGATGAGCCCCACAACAAAAAATTTAATTTGTACAGACATAGCAGCAAAAGCTCTACAATTTACTTATGGGCTGATACACAATTTGTAATAATTGAGACTATCATTTCTCAATGATTTACATGCCACAGTTGTTCATGTATGTGCATGTGATACAGAGAGTACCAGTACTTATGATTGCAACATTGTGCTCATATCTATCAGGATCCTGTACAAATGGCATCAAAATGTTGGATGGCTAACCTTTGCTCTAATTACAAAAAAGGGCTGTTGCTTGCCAGTCAGAAAGCATTCAGATGGACTCCTTTTGTTACAAACAATGTAAAAGTAGTAAATTTAAGAGCAAATGCAAACAGTGGTGTAGGAAGATGATTCGGTATGGGTGGGCTCGAAGGGCAATTTTTTTTGTGTGGTTTGCAGGTGTTCATGCGAGAAATCACATTGATCTTGGCATACACGCACTACACTAAGCAGAAACAGAGTAACTATAGTGCAGTGAAGACCCACTAGTGGGTATGGTAACGTCAGAGTTCCAGTAAGAACAGTCAATGACAGTGTTGAGGTGATAAATATAAACAAAAAACGAATCATCGACGATGCACGACGGTACACGAAAATAAGAACAAATAAGCATGCGTGAATACTAATGATGAAATAAAATGTAATGTTATAGTTGTTCTGGCAGTCAGAGAAAACATGAAAGTATGAGAAAACAAAAAGCTGTTGGCTTCACATAGGGTACTAACTGTTGTGGAAAAAGCCCCCCTATCGTCACGTCGTAATTATGTGAGCAAATAATTTCTTGCAATTCGAGATAATTTTCTTAATCCTGAGAATTTAACAGAGAGCAAAATAAAGATAGATTGCAAAAGATTCTACTAAACTTTTCTAAGCAGTACGAAACATCAGAACCATCTTTACATAAATATTTCGAAGAATACTACATATGTTGCACTTGTAATACGTAACTTTGTCGCTCAATGTAATACACGTACATTACATGTTATTTCACAAAATGGGCAATGTGCTAGAAAGATTGGCCTTGCTGATGTAGATACAAGCATGCATATTGAAAGACATGTTTGCAGTAACATTTTTAACACATGATGGAATTCTAATATTAAATTAATTTGTTTCCATCAGCTCAAGATTAATGAATGGCAAAGTAAACAAAATAGTTGATGGTCTCTTTCATATTTTGATGCACACA